>Ga0256913_10000110_pt1 | contig 36766 bp, 21 predicted proteins | sample Axial_MatmetaG_FD_185970 | JGI IMG/M metagenome (GOLD analysis project Ga0256913, IMG submission 185970) | Deep-sea worm associated microbial mat communities from Axial Seamount, Juan de Fuca Ridge, Pacific Ocean - Axial_Mat | ecosystem: Environmental > Aquatic > Marine > Oceanic > Microbial... | reverse complement strand
TTAGGATATTCCGTAGTAATTTCAAATAACGCTTCTTCCGCTTTGTCAAACCTTTGCTCTTTCAAGTATAGTTTTCCTAGCAGAACGGTTATTTCCTTATTATTCAAAAACCTAAACTTATTCTTTTCAATAATATCTATTGCCTTATTATATTCTTCCAGATTGATGTATGAATTAATAAGGTATTGATAAGCTTCAAGCTTATTAGGATTGTTAGCAATAAATTTTTCGAACGTTTTAGCGGCTGCTTTAAAATCTTTATCTTGAAATTCTAAAACACCGGTTGTATATAAATCCTGCGCATTAATTTCAGGATAAGCAACCGCTAAAAGTATTAAGAGAAATAGCCTACTTAGGCGCAACGGTTTTGTCATATTCACTCTCGTTTCCAGATGTATCAACCGCTTTTATTCTATAGAAATAATTCTTATTCCCAGTATTATCCACGTACTTAACATCAAGAATTACTTTATTATTAATTTTCTTAAATGTTCCCGTAGGAAAATCAGAACGATATACATTATACCCAACCATGTCAAAGTCTGTAACCTTTCCCCAAGTGATTTCCACTTTACCATTTAAGTCTTTTGCAAGAATATCTCTCGGTGCCGGTGGTGGTGAAAAGTCCTTAAATAAAATCGTGTCTGTTTGGCTTGGTTCACTGATATTCCCAACAGTATCAACAGCAACAGCATAATAAATATATTTAACCCCCTTAACTACAGATGTATCTCTATAATAAACCGGAACTTTATCAAATACTCCAAGTTTTTTCTTTTCTTTTTTATTCTCTTCCATACGGATAATTTCATATTTCACTGCATCTAACGATGGGCTTGTACCGCAAAAAACTTTCACATACCTTCCCTCATAATTTTGAGTACTAAAATTTTCCGGTGGAACTGGTTTGTCTTTATCTGGCAAGAAGGCTGTAAACTCAACCATCTTACTTAAATTCCTTGAACTATCAACAGCAGCAATTTTGTAATAAATATTACCACCATTTACAAAACCTCTTCCTTTATAACCGCTGTCAACATAAGTAGTTGCTTTTAACGGTAGATCAGTTAGTTTCGGAGTAATATCTTTTCCTTCGCCACGATAAATAAAGTACCCATCAACATCTTTAGATTTTGAAGCAGTCCATTTTAAATGGACCAATCCTTTTTCTGTACTAAATGTAACATTCTCCGGTGGAAGCGGAGGAATTTTATCCTTATAAATTGCTCCGTGAGGATTACTTCTTTCACTTTCGTTACCAGCCGTATCAACAACTGTTACCGAATAAAAGAATTGCTTATTCGGATAAACCAGTGAATCGACAAAAAACGGTTTGTCAACAGGAATTAAATTCTTTGTTATTTTATCAAACTTTTCAGATAGTCCTAGCGAACGATAAATGTAATATCCTTTAGCATCAAGGTCAGGGCTCATCGTCCATGTTAAATAAATTCCCAAAGTATCAGATTCATCAGATATTAAATCAATTATAGCAGGAGGAGTCTTATCAAGCAATTTTACAGTGGCTTTATTTGATGGAGCGCTCTCATTTCCAACCGGATCAACTATTGTTACGTAATATGTATATGAAAGTCCCTCCTTGAGCCACATATCAGTATAACTTGGATCTACCTCATCATTTCTGAGAATAATATTTCTATTTACTATTTGAAATTTATTTTCTCTTTGCGATTTTCTATAAACGTTATAACGTATTCCAAGATCGGTGAATGAACCTTGCCATTTAGGATACTTCCATTTTAACTTTATTTGCTTATCCCCTTCTTCAAGAGTTAATTTTTGCGGTGCTTTTGGAATAACTGATTTTGGCGTTATTGATTTTTCTATAATATCTAACGTATCGCCAAATGTAGTTTTAAAAACTAATTTGTAAGTATATTTTTTACCTTCTTGCAAACCGGGATCTACAAACCATCTACCACTTATTTTTGCAGCATTAGGAACAAGAAGACTAAGAACTGTTCCTCTAAAAGTATTTGACCGAAGAGTACGTAATATTGTAAAATTATCTTCTGTTCTTAATGCTTTTTGTACAAACTTTAAATTCTCACCTAAAAGGACAGGAACAGCATTATCGTCAAGAATTGGCCTGACTGGTTCATCCTTAGTCAGATTAACATAACCGGTATCCGTTTTTCGATATATAGTAAGTGCTTCATTAGAACCAAGGGGCTTAATCAAGAAGAAAGCCAGTGAATCTCCTTTAAACATTGTAAAGAAGTCGCGGTCGCTTTGTCCGAATGAAACTGCGGTTAGTATTATCATCCATGCTAAAAACAATTTGCTTTTCATTTTGTCTCCTTTAAGTATATTCCTATACCATATAACTTCAATTTCTATTTTAACAGTTTTAAGGAATTGTATAATTTGTTGTATAAACTTGAGAATATAAATATGCACCATTTTTAGACCTAACACTTATCCGTAGTGCATCACCTCTTCTTATACCCAAATTATCAACTCTTTTATAAATACTTGTCGAGCTTCCACTTGTCCAATCAACAACAGTCGTATAATTTGGCACATAGGTCATACCATTTGAACCACCGTAAACCACTGTACCACCATTACCAAAGCCGCTGAAATTTCCAGTGTTATACGTTACCACACTTCCTACTACTCTAGAAGTGCTTCCGCTACTTGTAGTATTACCACTGGTACTGGCAGTGGAACCTGCACTGTTATTTGTATATGTGATTTTTTCAATTTTATAATCGACTCCTATAATGTTACTTTCCGGATCTGACAATCCGCTAAATGACATTGCAAGGATTAATTGACCTGATATATTATAAGTAGTTGTCGATACTGATGGCGTAGCCGGCGGAGTTGAATCATTATAATAAGGACCTGTGTAACAAACCGCACCCGCTTTACCTTGTCCGTTTACCGCACGAACAGCAATATAGCTTACACTGTTATTTGGTAAGACCGGTAAAAGATAAGCATTATCACTTCCAATATATGCCGGATCAATAAATATTGAATCGCTCCAACTAACATAATTAAACGATCCGTCGGGAGAGCTTCCTACTGCAACTTCATAGTGATCAATACCGGTTTCAGGATCATTTGAATAATGATTAAATATCAAATAGACTCGTGAATGATTTTGAGCATAAGCCATATTAACATCCGGTTTTGTCGGAACGGTTTTATCAATAGGTAAAAATGTAAATCTTAGCATTTGTTCACTTCGTTTATTAGCCTTATTAACAGATCTCACATCAAGGTAGAATGTATCTATGTAGGTCATTATATTATCTATTCCAGTTGTACTATTCCTTAAGGTAACGGAAAGACTGTTCCCATTATCTATCCATGGAGTAACTTTAGAAGGATCTCCTTTTTTCGTTACTCTATATTCATATGAGTAAATGCCAGATTCCTGATCACTACCTTTATTCCATGCAAATAATTCACTTATATTAGAATTATCATAACTTGGTATAACTTGAAATGTTTTACCAGTTCTTGTATTACTAGAATTTAAGCTAATACCTGTGCTGCTTTCTATGTTTGCGGGTAAATCTATCGGCGGATTAACTGAATAAGTAACATTCATGAACCCTGTTGTAAATACTTGGGAGTAACCAGAATTTCCTCCAGTAGCATTCGTGTTATCATCACCAGGATAACGATGTCCTCCATCAATATAATCCCCTTGGTTCAATGCTTGCTTACTGCCTCTATAATTAAAACTATTACTTTGTTCTCCGCTTCTAATATAAACAGATCCATTTTTAGGTTGCGGCGCATCTGGAGGTGTAGTATCAACCATTAAATACTGTTGCGTTCCAATTGTGTCGGTACTCCACACATTATCACCGTTTTGAGCAACAACATATAACTGATAAAAATGCTTATGTAATAATTGTAATCCATGTATTTCAACATTATCACGACCATGATTATTTATCCAATCATTAAACGGAAGATTATTTCCGCCACCTAGATAACCAGCATTTCCAACAGGACCTACCACTCCCACATTTCCGTTGTCAAATAGGTTGCCAACACTTCCTACTCCGGAATTGTTACCGGAACTATTATTATTACCGCTGGAGAAAGGAGAATTAGCACTTACAAATTTATAACGATACTCTCTTATACCACTTTCATTATCCCAAGCAGACCAAGATGCCGAAACTGTTGCAGTATCGCTTGTATAATGGATTCTCGGGAATGATACATAACCAGTGAACTCACCATTATAATGATATGGACATGTTAAAATTCTATATACTGCTGGTGGAGTTGAATCAAGGCTACCTGAACCGGATGATGATGAATATGTACCGTTTACTTGTCCAGAACATTTAGGAATAAATGATACATTTCTTCTTACCGTATATCCCAAACCATTTTTAATATATAAACTAAACTGAGTTGCCCCAAAAATACCACCACTAGATGTTGATATAGTATTAGGAATGTATAATAATCTGAATTTATTTACACCACCAACAGATTGTTTTCCTTGACTTGGGAAATACGGATTCGAACTGTTAAAATCAATCATTGCCTTCGCATACTCACCACCCGTTCCAGTAACATTCCAATCAAGTTGAACATCACTATAATATCCTCTATCAAAGGTGGTATAATTTAATGATGCAATAACAGGTAACTTCATCCTATTTCCTAACAATACTTTTTGTGACTGTAAGTAAGAAGTTGAAACGGTACTATCAATATTTTCTGTTACCCCATCTCTTCTTTCAATCAGTCTATCGTATAAATCATATTTTAACTCAACAAATTTTGCTAATTGTGTGTATAGCCCATTCATTTTTTGAGTAAGCGATGCTTGTAAACCAGCCAAATTACTTAACATCGAAAGTTTAGCAAGTCTAACATCTTTAGACCTTTGTCCGCTTGTATCTTTCACTCCTTTCAAGCCAACACGCGGTACGTCTATCCATAAGTTTATCCCATATTGAACATTAGTATTAACCGCCCAATTTTTAAATATACTTTCGGACTTAGACGATTTTTCACTATCAAACTGATTCTTAATTGTTTGTTTTTCTTGATTAGCTTGATTAGCATCGTTTGTAGCAAGCAATGTTAAGAAATAAACTCTTTGAGCTGTAAGATTTTTTAATCCTCTCCAATCTTGCTGATAAATATAATTAGCTTTATTTGTCATTGCATTTCGAAAAGCATTAACAGTACTTGAGTTCACGAAAAAGCTAGCTCTGTTAGAAGCCCAACTTTGCAAATTTTTATAGTATGCATATTGTGAAACAAAGGCAGCATCAATCGAGTGGAAATATGAAGCATATCCCTCAGAAAATCCTTCTGCACCTTTATCAATTGGAACAAGGTACTGTATTTTACCAGCTGAAGGAGAAACTAAACTTGCACCGTTATAGTATCCAGCAACTCCAACATTTACGTATCCACTCGCACTAGAAGTAGAATTAGAACCACCTGCCGATCCTCCTTGGTAAGTAGAAGTTTGTCCGAAAATCATTTGTTCAATTGTAACAATATTACTATCAATCTTTGCAATCTTTTCGAAAATCTTATGTTCATATTGAGCTATCTCGCGCTGAGCATTTTCCAAATTATTCTTGTTCTCATTATTAATGCTTTCATCAAAATTAAAACCAGGTTGATTTATAACATTACCATTTGCATCTCTTTGAACCTGGGTTAAATTCATTGACGTAACAGGATTCTCTCCCGCTTCTTGAATATTACTGGAGATAGTTTCAATTTTCTCCATATTCTTGTTTAATTTATTCAATAAGTTTGCTCTCGCTACTGTAAACTGAGTTAACAAACTATCAATAAATTCAGATTGGCGTTTCATTTCTTCCAAATCCGGGGCATCAGTTCCGATATATGTTTGTATAGCATAATTCTCAACATTCCTTTCGCTGCTTGTTATATGCGAATCATAATCATAATGTAGTCCTTGTTTTTCTATAATCTGAAGAGAACCTAATGCTAGTATTGCTACAATTTTTTCAGCAGGGTTTCCATATTTAATTAACTTACCCCATTTAGAAAGCATATCGAATGCAGAAGCAAGTTCTTCCTCTGAAAACTGCCTAGTTGGGACAGGATGAGAATTGATTTCATTCTGCATATCGTTCTTAGCTTGTTCCGCCTGATCAGCAGTTTTACCAGCATCTTCGATCATTTTTTCCATATCAGAGTCAGCACCAAAACCACCCGATGTATGGCCGTTTTTAATTTTACCCCAAACGCTTCCATGCCACTTGATAAATAACAAGTGTACTTTAAGACCTGCTACACCATACATAAAGAAGTCACCTTGCGAGCCGAATAATGCTCCTTTCAGCCAACCCTCTGCACCAGCAGCACCGCCACAAACTTCAACTTTTATCCAAACTTTTGCATAAAGTCCCCAAGAAACATTTTGTATATACCAAACTTTCGCATCAAATCCACCTTCAAGTTCAATTATCCAAATATCAAAGGATTTAGTAGCTGTAAACGATACAAGGAATCCACTCGGGCCAACAAAGAATTCACTTTTTACATCGATAAGTTTAAGAACTTTTACATCGGTTTTACCCATTACAGCCCAAGTGTTTTCATCATAAATATAAGCACTAATTTCTCCATTTCCTTTAATAACCGAAACCATATTTACTTTTACTTTTATATTTCCTTCAAATTCTCCGGCTTGGAAATTAACCGCAAGATGAATAGTTCCGTAGATACTGTTTTTCTGATCTAACATTATAACTTTACCGTCAAGATAGAATTGGGTATCGGTCAATGTTAATAGTACCCTTCCCATAATGATTTTATCATTCACTAATGTAAACTTACCAAATAGGAATATCGCGAATTTAGTTCCATCGTCAGGTGGTTTGATCTTATCGTTTGTTCCTCCAGTATCGTCTAATTTAGCAAGTCTTTTAATTGTATTAATTGTTTCGCCAGTTGGATGATAGAAGAATCCTCCTCCTACTCCGGCAACTACCACTGGTCCAATAGGGATATTTACATCAACTGCAATAAAGAACCCAAACCTATCAACACCTCCAAAGTTTCCTGCCTGCCCTACAACTGTTATATTGTAGCTCATAATTTTACCTTCAGCACCGGCAAGAAGGAAGTAATCACTTCCTTGTGTTTTATATACCAGATCCATGTGGAGTTCAAAAACATTACTATACTTAATAAAGGCGTTTTCAATAAGGAGATTAAATTCATCATTCATTGTAGTGTATGTCATAAACTTATGTACACCACCACTTAAAACATTAGCAATTGTTATATGTCCGCTAAAGCTAAAATAATTTTTAACTTGAATTGTTTGAGTACTGGAACTTGGGTTGCTACCTTGATCTCCCGCTCCAGGCATTGAACCGCTTTTAACTGTAATAGTTGAAGGCTGACTTTTGTAAACCAAAGAGTCAAGTTGGATATCGACGATACTTGCAATCTTGAGTTGAGCGCTCTTAATCATTCCAAAATCATCGACACCATTTTTACTAATTTTTAATCCTTCTATTTCAATGCTACCACTTACACTTGAAATGTTCAGACCAAACCCACCACCAAGAGTAATAAAGATATTATCTTGAGTCGGATGAATAGAAAGACTGCTAATATGCATATTCAACATTTCCCAATCAAAACTAACAGTTTGATTGATAGTAACATCACCCCAGGTTACATTTCCACCAAAAGTAATTTTAAATGCAGCTTGATTTATTGTACCATCCGCATTGCGCTTACCAAATTCAACTCTTTGATTAGCATCCTCGTTCCAATAGATATCACCCAAGAAGCGGACATAACTTTGACTCATATCTCCAAAGTTTAACCCAAGATCAAAATAGGTAGGATCAATTGTTGCTTTCCAAAAAGTATATTCTGAATTATCATTTCCACCTAGTCCTTGTGTTTCATTTAAAAAGACAATCTTATTATCTGTTGAATTTGAATAAACATGTCCGTCTGTACCTATTTCAAATCCGAAATGGAATGATGAAGTTTCTGAAATTGATTCAGGTAATTTCATATCACCAGCCAAAGCAAGGCGATATTTGTTGTCAACATTATTTATACTAAGTGTATCGAGTGAAAGATAATTTTGAACAATTACTAATTTACTATCGAGTAAGTTAAGGCTTTGTATTGATATTGTACCATCAGTAGCTACTTTAAATCCCTTAAATTTTACAACTTTACCCAATACGTCCAAATCTCCTGAAAGAGTTAGAGAAAGGACTTTATTATTATATGCGAAACTTATAGCCTCGCTGTTAGGAAATGAATCGTAAATTCTGAATTGCGAATTAAACAAATTGAACGTTAATGCTTGGTTAACATCGTTTATATGCACCGCATCAACCGATACACCGCTATTGTTTATTTTAAAGCCTTTAAACGCAATTGCAAAATTCGGGTCAAAGCTTGGAACCTTTAAAGTTCCACCCATACTAAATTCAAAATTAGAACCACTAAACGTTAGCTTCATAGCAGGGTCAGGATTAATAGCTCGTGGATAGAATTCTGCTACACCAAAATCAAATTTCTGACCTTCTGTAAAATCAAAACCAAAGACAAATTCATTTTGACTACTATTCCACTCAGCAGCATAATGTATCTTAGTAGTATCGGTTCCATTAACTAACATTAACGGGATAATACTACCTGAGAATTTAAATTCTTTATTGTCTCCAAACTGTGCTGTTGCTCCTTCAAGTGAAACAACAACGTCGCTACCGAGATTTGTTTTTGCAATTGTAGTCGGATTAGTCAGTGTCGTCATTGAATACTGTCCTACACTAACAGAACCAGATAATCCATGCTCATTAAAACTAAGATCGGATAGATCAATTGGTAATCCACCCATTGCTTCAGGCAAACTAATTTTAGCATCGGCTGCAAGTTTGTAACTACCACCATCATTATTATAGCTAACCTTTTCAATTTTTATTGGAATACCAATTAAGGCTTGCAAATCAATCAAAGGTTGGTCTCCACTTCCAGCAACGGAAATTCCCCCACTAACTAATTGCCATGTAGAAGTATTTACCGTAATATCAAAAGCTACATCAAAGCTTGGGACTGTAGAACCATTCTTCAAAGCCGGAATGAATAATTTAACCGGCTGTCCCGATTTTGTTTTCAATTGTAAATCGCTACCGGATTGATTTGTCTCTAATAAAACAGTATCCCCGTTTTTAATTTTCACATAAGCAATTGTTGTATCCGGTAAAGGTATTTTTTCCGGTAAAGGAATAATTCCGAAAACATTTCCAAGATGGAAACCGCCGTTGTCAAGGTATGCAATAGTTTCATCATTTAGTTTCAAATCTACTCGTCCAGTTGCTACCTCAAACGGTTTTATTTTTAATGAAAAATCATTTGAGAATGCTGCATTCATTCCGTTAAATGTATGAGCGGCATCCCATCTAACGGCAGCATTAGCTGTTCCACTTGTATGTACACCGTTTGTATCAATTATAACTGAACCGCCAAACCCAATCATAGCTGATCTATCGGTAGTAAGAGAATCACTATTACCTATAATTGCCCAATTGATTCCACCGCTTGTTGGGAGGCTTAATTTAAGTCCTATATTTCCGGCAATTGTAATATTACCGCCTTTTACTTTTAAGTTCATATAATCGAACAAAAAGTTATTAAACTGAACTGTTTGAGTAGCTCCACCTTCAAGCGCTAACTGGCTTGAACCGTTGATCATCAAACCATCCTTATTTAATACCGCACTATTAATTGTGAACTTAAATACAGGATTATCATACGGAATTGACCATGCAAATGGACCGTTGATACTAATTTGTCCATCAACTAATTCACCCGTAATGAGATTCAATTTTACTGCCCCATTTGCAGTTACGTTTTGCCCTTGTCCGGTAGGGACATTTAGCACACCGTCCATATCAAGTATTGCCGATTGGGCGTTATCTTTTATAGAAAAAATGATTGATGAGTTGTTTACGGTAAACGTACCGAAACCAAGATCTATTGGACATGTAGGAACAAAATTAGTAACAGTTCCATCTATCAATCCTCTACTATCAAAATTAAACTCAACTGTACTTACATCTGCAGTTGTTGTTGTACTACAGCGCATAAAATCGGGAAGGTCTAAAACTCCTCTTAAACCAAATCTAACTCCTTGAGAGCCACTGTTATCAAAAAGAGCACCTGAAATTTTTGTAACACTAAGCGCAAATGCTCCACCGAAGTTTAATTTTAAATCACCTTGATTAAAAGTCTTCTCAAGAGAACCGTTTAATATACCATTCGTAAAGGATGCATTCCTAATTGTGAGATCGGGAGTTGCCATTAATCCACCATCATTAGCTACGTTAGGGAAGTTAATCGCAAAATCAAATTGCATTTGGCTCCAATCAATCGAAACTGGTGATGACGAAAACCAATCAATATCAATAGCCGGCGTTCTAAATGCCAAAGGTTTGAATTCAAATCCTTGAAATTGAAATTTCAAACTGTCGTTAAAACTTGGTAAAGATATTTCTGGTATATGTAAACCCGATTTAGTTAATTGTACACCATTTATCCCCGGTATTTTAAACCCAAGCGATGGGAAATCCAGATCAAAATCTAAGTTAAATTCAAAGTCCCAACCGGGATTAGGATCGTTTGCATTATGAAATTCAAGTTTCGGCATCTGAACTTTTTTGATTGCCATCTTGAAAAAGTCCATACCAATTTCACCAAGTTGGCTCACATCCATAGTATAATTCTGGACATTGATTCCAGTCTTTGAGGCAACTATTGTCGCCGATGCACCGACTTCTTTTCCGTTATCAACTTTTATTTTAATTTCAGAATCTAATGAAAGGTTAAACTGAATATCGCTTGTTAAAAGATTAACATCAAACGAACCGGTAAGTTTTTTTAATTTGAGATTTAATTTATCAGAGCCTTGTATCATAGCAATAGTTTGCTGCATATTCATATCAAGTGTACTTTTCAACTTACCATCTGACCCAATGTATAAATTAATAGCATTTTCGGATGAGAACTCAGTATCGAATAGTTTAAGTAAACTATGCAATCTGAAACCGTAAGTTCCGTTTATATTTCCATAAAACATTGTGTCAATTTTTACAGGAATTCCGTATTGACTTAAATCGAACGGAGAATTTCCCGTTTCAGGTGGAACCGCAAGAATTGACCCGTCTGTAACTTGTCTTGTATTCGGATTAAATTTAATTGAAAAGTTAACAAGAATTTTTGGATCTGTTGGATTTGAGAATTGTAATCCAGGGAATACAAGATCAACCGGCTGACCAGGTTTTGTTGAGATCTGATAAATACCATTTTGCTCGGAAATGTTTACAAGCAATTGACCGGCTTCTTTAATTTTTATATATGCAACATCTTCCAAGGGTAATGGAATTTTATCAGGAAGAACTGCATTTAAGAAAAAGTTTGGATCTGGGAAAAATCCACTATTGTTTACGTAAGCAACTCTTTGATTGTTGTACATAAAATCACATTGCCCCGAGTTAACAGCAAATGGCGAAAGCCCGAAACCGAAATTATTAATAAAGTTTGCTCCAATGGAAGCAACATTTTTCCCATTATAACGAATTTCTGCTGTTCCATTCCCGTCTATTTTTAATCCATTCTGATTTAACTCGATTGAATTAGGAAGAGAAATCATAACTCCAGAGCTATCGGTTAAAGTCGTTCCGCTTGGAAGTGTTTGAAAAGTGAGATTTGAAGATAGTCCTCCAATTTTCAAATTGAATGGAGTTCCAAAGATTACTCTTCCACTGTGAAGTGTAAAATCAAGTAATCCAATTTTAAAATTATCAAATGTAACACTAACTTGTGTATTATTATCCAAGTTAAACTTTTGCAATCCATCCACACTTAAAATTTTATCTTGGACTGTTGCACTTGTAATCATGAAATCAAGAACCGGCGAAGCAGATGGAATTTTGTAATGAAATGGATTTGTAATATCACCATCAAGTTTATACAAATTATTATGAAGTATCTCATAACCCATTTCAAGAGTTCCAACTTCATTATCATCGAAAGAAATTCCTGCAGAACCATCAATGGAAATCTTTTGATCTGTATCATATTTGAATTCGATTTTGGAACTCTTTACTTGCAATTTTACTGGGCCTAAAACGAGAGGACATTCAGGGACAAGATTTTCAATTGTTCCATTCATTCTCCCATTTCCGTCAGCTGCAATTTTTACGTGAATTTTCGGAGTTCCATTATCACAACTGAAAGTACTAGGTAATGAAATATCACCTTCAAACTTTAAGTCTGGTAAGTAACTCATTAGCGAATTACTATATGTTGTTTTCAACATGCCTTCAATTGATGAAACATCAAAATTAATTCCACTGACTAAAGGCATAGTTAGTGGGGAAGAAAAATCTATTTTGGGTATTTGAACATTAAAGTTGCCAGCGCTAATTGTTGGATGCAAAGTAAGATTTAAGTTTTTCAGTGCTTCCGGAGTCCCTTCAGGAAGATTTGGCATATTGAATTTAATGTCCCATCCAAAGCTCATATTCGCAATAGTTTCCGGTGACCAATTTGCCCAATCAAATGTAAATGGCGTCATATGGAATCCTTCCAACGCAATTTTAAATGCACTGAAATCAATATCAGGAATTGTAAAGTTTGTTAAATCTAACTGTGGAAAAGAAAAGCCGCTAGGTGTAAATTTAATATCCGGAATAGTTGGTAACTCTTGTGAAGAAAATTGTGGGAAAGTAAATTTCATATCTGTTGCTATTTCAAAATCCCACGAACCGTTTGTAAAAGTTAATTTATTTACCTTAAGATCTGACAATTTCCATTTCAACCAACCTAAATCAATGTTTGCAAAACTCATATTTATATCGGGGTTGAAACTAACCAATTGAAAATCGTTTGGACGAAGCCTTAACGTTACCGATGCGCCAAAAGAGTTTCCTTCTGAAGGATTAAATATCAATCCTCCGTTTGCAGTAATATCGTAACTAAGACTAGTATTTAATAAGTTTCCAGAAAAAGTCCCGGTTAAACTTCCAAGATTTAGATTAAGAAGATTTGATCCTTGAATAAGAGGAATATTTTTATTTGGCGAACAACTAACTGAAGCCGAAAAATCACCATTATTATTGAGTGAAATATTAGTTAGGTTACAACCAGATGACGAGTTGAATACTGTGATTATACCACCAAGAGAAAAATCAGCTAATGGAAAAGTAGCTGATAAACTTGTGATCTTTGCATTAAAGTCACTATCCCCCATTTGGAAGAGTGGCTCTTCTTCAGAACCATTTCCGGTTAAAGTTCCGGAAAGTTGACTTCCATCGTAAGTAAGTTGACCATTTAAAGGTACATCTGTATCTGTTCCAAGGACAAAATTCCCTTCAAGGGTAAATTGATTTGGAACTATGAATTGAAGTCTCCTAGGTTGGAAAAGATTTCCCGTTAGTGATTTTGGTAAATCATTCGAGTATAAATCACCACTTACAGTTCCGCTCAAATAAACAGGATTGCTGTAATCGCCTTTTTGCACACTTAAACTTTGTACGGAAACATCTATCCTTTTTTCTGTATTGTCAGGAAGAGTTAATAATAAAGCACACGATCCGTCGAGCATAAGACTTGTTTCGTTATCAACCGCTGCTAAATTATTCAAGTCAATAAGTTTAGCAACGTTCGGAACTAAAACTAAAGTATCAACTCCAATATTTCCACGCGCACCGCCATAAGTGAATTCCCATATTTCCGAACGCCCTTCATTTGTCGCGACAGGAACTCCATCTTCGTTAGTTGCTTGCACTTGCCAAGCATACGTATGATTCTTTTCTAAAGGATAATCTTCGGGCTGGTATGTGTATAAATTATTATATGGAATATCGACATTAAGAACTGGGACATTTGATTGAATTGCTCTATATGCATTTTGTCCCTCCAGTTTTTCAACAATTTTTAAATGATAATGAACTAAAATATCGGAAGGTGCTGAAACTTGATTCCACATAAAAGTCGGAAACGCAATATTAACCGTTCCTTCTTCCTCCGGAGAAATAAGTTGAGGAGGATTTGGTAATGCAATATCAAATTGAGTACACGCTTCTGTAAGTAATGCATTATTTAATGCGGAGTATGTACTAATACATATTGAGTAACTTGATTCAGGCAGTTTTCCCGATTGAACTACAAGCCTTTCTAAATCAGGATTTATAGTCGAACTTTCCCAGTCCGAAATATCATCAAATGTAAGTATCTCAGAAACCGGACCTGACGAATACTCTCTTGTAGCAGTATATCCGACAAGTGCTTCTCCATATCCGTCTATTGTAATTATCACTTTAAAATAAAATTGAACTGGAGCAGTACCCAGATAATTAATATTAAAAGTAGCCATGTTTGGATTACGTTCCCAATCTGAGAGATAGGGAGATGGATATGTAGGGAATGTTATAAATGAATTCCAGTTAGGATCTTGAGCAAAAATCGAACTTACTGTTAGTAATAAAATAAATAGTAGTTTCCGTGTCATAGTTAAACTCATTTTTATGTATTACTTATTATTTTTTTAATATTAAAAAACTTCATTGTCATAAATATTTGGATATTTAATACAGAGGCTTTTGAAACTTTATAGATTCTATAAAACAATTTTAACATATTATTTGAAATTATAATCATTATAGATACTGCTTATAACTAGACAAATTATTTATAAGGGAGATATTATTTTTAATGTTACCTGTAGAATTTTATTTTTACTGGTAACTTTTATATATAAATGCATTAATTCTCCATATCCCTTACTGTTTTTTATTTACATTTTTTTGATTACTACTATATTTAAAATTATCTAACTTAGTGGAAATAGGGTTGGAATTTCTTTTCTGGGTGACTACTAAATATTTTGTAAATATTGGTTGGTGCATAAATTTTTACCTTTTTTATTTACCAACTCATGTTCTATATTTGTTTTTCATCAGATTGATAGAATGTTTATACTGCAAAATAATTAATCCTTTAGACTTCTTCAACGTAAAACATTTTAAACTTAAATACTTCAGTATTTCAAGTATTATGCCAAAGATAGATAAAACAGTATAAAACTTACTTTTTACTCAAGTAATCTATCATCAGCCTTACACCGAAACCGGTATTATATTTTTCCGTGTAACTTCTGAACTTATGTTTTAATGCCGGCCCGGCTAAATCGATATGCGCCCAAGGAATTTTTTCATCAACAAATTTTTCCAGAAATTTGCCTGCGGTTATCGCTCCTCCCCATCGAGGTCCCAAATTACTAGTATCGGCTATTTCACTCTTTAATCCTTCGCTAAAATCATCCCAGAAAGGGAGCTGCCAAATTCTCTCAAAAGTTTTCTCGCCGGAGCCTTTTAAGTCATGAGCAATTTTATCATTCTTTGTAAACAATCCCGCAGTGAACTCACCAAGGGCAACCACCACAGCACCGGTTAATGTAGCAAAGTCTAATATTTCATCCGGTTTCAACTTAGAAGCATACTCCAACGCATCGGCAAGAATCAACCGACCTTCTGCATCGGTGTTTTTCACTTCAATTGTTTTACCGCTCGCAGTAGAAATGATATCGCCCGGTTTATACGATCTTCCCGAAACCATATTTTCAACCGCTGGGATAACTCCGATAAGTTCAACATTAAGCTTTAATTTTGCCGCAGCCATTATTGTACCTATTACAGCAGACGCTCCGGCCATATCACCGTTCATTTCTATCATCGAATCGGTTGGCTTAATTGAGTAACCACCGGAATCGTAGGTAACACCTTTGCCAACCAAGGCAATTTTCTTGGATGATCTTTTAGCAGGTTTGTATTTTAAAATAATTAAGTAAGGCGGATTGTCGCTTCCCTCAGCCACTGCAAGCAACGAATTCATTTTCCTCTTCTTCATTTCCGATTTATTAAGAGCCGTAACACTTACCCCAACTTTTGATAATTCTTTTTTTGTACGCTTGTAAAGTTCTGCCGGTGTTAAAGTTATTGCAGGCTCATTGGAAAGATCTTTTGCAAAGTTAACCGCTTTCAATAATTCATTACCCTTTTTTATCGCAGCCTTTAAACTCTTATCGGAACTATTAAAATTTATGTTGAGTTTCTTCGGGGCTTTCCTATCGGACTTGTATTGATCAAAAGTGTAATTACCAAGGTGGATACCCTCGACAAATGTTTGATAAAAATATTCAGGTGACGAATAAAATTTTTCGAAACAACTGTAATTAGGTAAATCAACTTGTGAAAAATCAATGTTTCCGTCTTTTAGACCAATGATCAGCTTCGACATCATTTCTCTAAATTTATCCACATCAAATTTCTCATCGGCAAAAATTTTTGATAAAATCACATTATCGGGCTTGCCAGCATTATTTACAAATTTAATTTCATGTTTATCCTTTGAAAGGAAATTTTTCTTAATGGAGGAATTAAGCACAATGTTTTTTGTACTCAGAAAATCGTCCAATTCTTTTTTAAGATTTTTTTTGTCTGAGAATATTTTTAATAATAATGAATTTGACTTCTTTGAAATATCTGTCGTTGTGTTGGATAAAGTTATATCGAATATCATTGTAGTTCCTTTATAAAAATTCTGAAATATATTTCTCTGCTTTATTTATCACTTGCTCAATTACATTCTGCAATTCCATCCCTGCAAACCGAGCACCAGCCGCATGAAAATGTCCGCCGCCGCCAAACTCTTTTGCCAATTTATTTACGGGTACTTTACTAACGGATCTGAAACTTGCTTTAGTTCCATTGTCCAACTCAAAAAAGAAGATACCCACTTTAACTCCTTTTATTGTCAAGTTATAATTTACAAATCCTTCAACATCTTCTTCGGTCGTACCGGTTTCGTTCAAGTCCTTGCTGGTAATTATCATGTATGATGCTTTGCCATTACTAAATAGCGTTAATGAACTTAGCGCTCTGCCTAAGAGTTGGATTCTGCCGGCAGAACCTTGGTCATATACTTCTCTGTAAACAGTCTTGGTATCAATACCTGTTTCGAGTAATTGTGCAACTATGCGGTGTACTCTCGGAGTTGTGCGATCATACTTGAATGAACCGGTATCGGTCAATATTGCTACATACAAAGGAAGGGCAATGTTATATTCAATTTTACAATTAACCTCTTCAAGTAAATCATATATTAATTCACCAGTTGAAGATTTTTCAGTATCGAATATTTCTACATCGGCAAAGTCTTCAGGAAATTCGTGATGATCTATACAGATTTTCTTCGCTTTACTATCACGGATATGTTTTTCCAAGTTACCGGTTCTGTTCAACTGGTTTAAATCAAGTAGAATAATAACATCGGCTTGTTTAATAATTTCCGTATGTATATCAGCATTAAAGACTTCAACTTCATCATCCGTCTTTAACATAAACCGTAAAAATTCCGGTGTGTTACTGTGATTGATAATATTAACTCGCTTGCCAATATTCTTTAAGTATCGGGCAAGAGCAAGCTCTGAACCGATTGCATCGCCATCTGGATTAACATGAGTTGTAATAACAAAACTGTTATTATTTTCTACTAACTTCAAAAGTTGTTCAAGATCATTCATGTAAATTTGCAATACCTCCTTTAAAAAAACAAAGGCGAAGAAAAATCTCCGCCTTTAATTTAAGAAAGAATAATGTTATTCAACAGTCCATGTATTACCACTGAATAATAATTCTTCAAGATCGCCTTCACCTTGTTCTTCCATAATATGTTCTATCTGCCTTACAACACCTTCGTTATAAGTTGGCTTGATGATTTGCCTGAAAACACCAATTGGTGTAGGCATATCCGGGCTATCGGTCATGTGTGATAAAATGAAAGCTCTAATAGGACCTTTATCTTTTTCATCATGCACCCAAAGGTCATCCACAGAATGTTTACCATCGTTAAGATCAACAACAACAGGAGTAAATCCGTCAAGAACAATTCCTTTATCAAGTTTTTTACCAAATATTAATGGCTCACCATGTTCAAGAACAACAACATGCTCAGACTTAACTTCTTTATCAGTTAAATCGGAATAAGCGCCATCATTGAAGATAACACAATTCTGATAAACTTCTAAAAAGGCTAAACCTTTATGTTCGGCAATACGCGCAAGCATCTCTTTCATGTGCTTAGGTTCTCTATCAATTGTTCGTGCAACTAAAGTTGCCTCAGAGCCAAGTGCCAATGACAACGGGTTGAAGGGATAGTCAACACTACCGAAAGGAGAACTTTTTGTGATCTTTCCTTTTTCTGATGTCGGTGAATACTGACCTTTTGTCAGTCCGTAAATTCTGTTATTAAAAAGAACAATTTTAAGATCGATATTTTTTCTACATGCATGAATAAAATGGTTGCCACCAATACTCATTAAATCACCGTCACCGGTAGCAACCCAAACAGAAAGATCAGGGTTAGCAAGTTTTACTCCGGTTGCAATTGCAGGTGCACGCCCGTGAATTGTATGCATACCAAAAGTATCCATATAATAAGGGAAACGGCTGGAGCAACCAATACCGGCAACCCATACAAATTTTTCTTTTGGAATACCAAGTGTTGGAAATACTCTTTGGACTTGAGCCAATACTGAATAATCACCACAACCTGGACACCATCTCACATCTTGATCCGATTGGAAATCTTTTGGAGTCAAGTTTAACTCTTTTACATCTATTTTGTCACTCATTTTGCACCTCCGAGTATCTCAGCTATCTTTTCTGTTATTTCATATGTTTTTAATGGTAACCCTCTCATTTTATTAAACTGAATAACATGTATTAAATATCTATCCCTAATAACTTTTGCTAATTGACCCAAGTTGATTTCCGGAATCAATATATTATCGAATTTAGACAATACTTCGCCAAGATTTTTAGGGAACGGGTTAATATATTTCAAATGAGCTCTGGAAACCGTATGACCGGCTCTACGTGCTGCATTTACAGCCTCTGTAATGGAGCCATAAGTTCCGCCCCATCCTAATACTAATAGTTCTCCTTCCGGATCACCATCAATTTCTAAGTCAGGAATATCGTTTTGCATACGTTCTATTTTCTCAGCTCTTAAACGACACATTAAATCATGATTTTCTGGGACATAACTAACATTACCAGTAATATTAGCTTTTTCCAAACCACCAATCCTGTGTTCCAATCCAGGAGTACCAGGTACTGCCCAAGGACGAGCAAGATTTTCATCCCTATCATAAGGATGGAAGTCTTCAGGATCCGTACGTTTTTTAACTTCTATCTTTTCCAATTCATCAACATGAGGAATTCTCCAAGGTTCGGCACCATTAGCGATATAACCATCTGTAAGTAATATTACAGGAGCCATATATTTAAGAGCTAACTTCGAAGCTTGAATCGCCATATAAAAACAATCTGAAGGAGTTGTAGCTGCAAGCACTGCAACGGGTGATTCACCATTTCTGCCATACATCGCTTGGAGAAGATCAGCTTGTTCGGTTTTTGTTGGAAGACCAGTACTCGGACCACCACGCTGAACGTTAACAATTACCAATGGTAATTCTGTCATTACCGCTAAACCGGTTGCTTCTGTTTTTAATGCAAGTCCAGGACCAGAAGTAGTAGTAATTGCCAAAGAACCAGCGAAAGAAGCACCAATTGCAGATGATATACCAGCAATTTCATCTTCAGCTTGGAAAGTTTTTACTCCATATCTTTTATACTTACTAAGGAAGTGAAGAATTTCTGATGCCGGCGTTATCGGATAAGAACCCAAGAACAATGGAAGTCCGCTTAATTTACTTGCTGTCACAAATCCTAACGCTGTAGCCTCATTACCTGAAATTGATCGATAAGTTCCTTTTGGTAATTCTGCTTTAGCAACTTTATATCTTGCAGCAAATAATTCTGTATTTTCACCATAGTAATAACCAGCCTTCAATGCTTTCTCATTACCACAAACAACACTTTCTTTTTTGCCAAATTTTTCTTTTACCCAATCTAAAGTTGGGTCAAGAGGTCTGTTGAATAACCAATACATAAGACCCAAAGCAAAAAAGTTTTTACTTCGTGCAACTTCTTTTGGTTTTAATCCACAATCTTTCAATGCTTCGATTGTCATTGTAGTTATTGCAACCGGAAATACACGATAACCGGCTAAAGAATTATCTTCCAAAGGATTCGACTCATATTTAGCTAAAGCCAGATTCTTTTTGTCAAAAGCATCCTTATTAAGAATAATAATTCCACCTTTTTTTAGATTTGGTAAATTTACTTTCAGAGCAGCAGGATTCATAGCAACTAATACATCAGGATTATCACCAGGAGTATAAACTTCGCCAGAACCAAAATGAAGTTGAAAACCACTAACCCCATATGTTGTTCCGAGAGGAGCCCTAATTTCAGCAGGATAGTCGGGAAGGGTGCTCAAATCGTTCCCAACAAAAGCAGTAGTATCGCTGAACTGAGTACCGGTTAACTGCATACCGTCACCGGAATCCCCAGCAAACATGACCGTTACATCGGTCAGTTCTTTGATTTCTTTTCCGTTATTTTTTTCCATTTTACGTATCTCTTTCCTAAATAATACATTTAATTAATAATTTATATTATGAAACTTAATAAAGTCTCATTCTTTAGCAAAGAATATTCTTTAATTAATATCAGAAATTAATTTTAGAAACTCTTCGGCATCAACAAATCCCGTAATTCTGTGAATTTCCTCGCCTTTTGAATCGATTAATAAAACCGTAGGCATCCCCACAATCTTAAATTTTTCTCTTATCACAGCCGTTTCATCTGACATTGTTTTGGTCATATCAACTTTATATGCACTGAATTCGGAAAGAGCTTTAATAACTTCCGGATCTGAGAATGTTAGTCCATCCAATTCCTTACAAGGAATGCACCAATCCGCATAAAAATCAATAATTATCTTGTCGTGATTGTTTAATGCTGTTTCATATGCTTCGGTTGTATATTTTTCCCATTCCGGTGAGTTCTTTTCAACCGGCCATAACATCCATACAGCACCTGCAATAACAACAATTGAGAAAACAGTTTTAAATATTCTGTATCCTTTAACATCATTAGCCAACTTATCTATGAATAAAAGGTAAATTGCTGAACCAATCATAAATACAGGTAATAAATATGTACTTAAAATTTCAGGTAATAACGGATCCAAGAAATAAATTGCCATTGCAATAAGAATGAAACCAAATATGTTTCTTACACCTTCCATCCAGAAACCGGCTCTCGGTAAAGATTTGATTCTGCCGGAAAATATTGCCAAAAATATATAAGGTGTTCCAAGACCAATAGCCAAGAAAAAGAACATTATGAAACCATAAAACACGTCACCTTTTGCAGCGACATAGGTAACTAATCCCAGTACAAACGGACCAATACACGGTGCGGCAACAATTCCCATTGTAAGCCCCATAAAAAAGGCACCGAATATTCCAGCCCTTGCACCGCCGGCTTTTGCCACCATCGAGTCAGGCATTTTAATTTCGTAAAGTCCGAACATACTCAATGCTAACACAACAAAAATTCCGGCAATAACTACAATCACTATCGGGTTTTGTAAAAGTGTACCGAATACCGCCCCGCTAAGTGCAGTTACAACCCCAACTACAGAATATGTAAGAGCCATGCCGAGTACGTACAAAACTCCAAGCATAAAAAGTTTACTCGTCTTACCTTCACTTTGTCCACCGAAATATCCAATGGTAATCGGTATAAGCGGATAAACACACGGTGTAAGGTTTAGCGCAAGTCCTCCAAGGAATACAAAAATCAAGCTGAGTAAAAGTCCGCTTGATTCAAGTGTATCGGCAATACCACCTTCACTCTTTTCAACTACTGGTTCTGCTTTTGTATAAGCAATATTCAACTTGGAGAATATATCCCCATTAATTTCACTTATTTGAGTTGTATTATCTACAACTTCCAATGTAAGTACCGTATCGATATCGTTTGGCGCCATACACGTTGCATTGTTACATGCTTGATATGTTACCCTAATTGGAACTTCCAAAGTTCCCAACTTCGCAGTAGCAGGAACTTTTAGTATTACACCGACAAAAACCTCACTGTCATAAACTGAAACAGGTACATCAGAAAAACTGAATTCAATATTTTTTGCTTCCGGATATTGAATACTCATAACTTCAATCTTACTGCTGTCTATTATCACTTCGGTGGGAATTAAGTAATCTTCGTTTGGTGTATTTGAATTTATATGCCAACCTTCGTCAATGTTCAGTTTCACTGCAACTTTTACTTCGCTGTTTTTCTGAACTTTATCGAAAGAACTATACAGATTTACTTTGACCAAATTATTTTCGATACCGAACTGTGCATTGACCGAAACAAACATGGCAAAGAAAAATAGAACGAATAAAATATATCTTTTCATTTCTCTTCCTTTCTTTTCACTTAATAAATTTTTCATGGTATCAAGTTATCTTATATCTCACCTAAACTTTGTCATTTATCCGACTTTTATTACTATCTCCACTTTTGAACAATCGGGAATCTTCTACCGTACCCGAATGACTTTGTGGTAACTCTTAACGATGGTGCCGCTTGTTTACGTTTGAATTCGTTTCTATCAACAAGCGTTAAAACCTTTTTAACAATTTCCGGATGACCGATCTCTTCCACTATCTCAGAATACTCTTTATACTCTTCAAGATAGCCTTTCAATATTCTATCCAACAAATCATATGGCGGCAATGAATCTTCATCTTTCTGATCAAATCTTAATTCTGCCGAAGGAGCTTTCTGAATTATCTCAATCGGAATTATCTCTTTTTCTCGGTTGATGTAATTCGCAATTTTGTAAACACCGGTTTTATAAACATCCGCAATTACTCCAAGTGCGCCGCTCATATCTCCGTAAAGTGTTGCGTAGCCAACTGCCATCTCTGACTTGTTGCCCGTTGTACAAAGGAGATAATTAAACTTATTCGAGAGAGCCATTAAGTATAGCCCTCGTATTCTCGCTTGAATGTTCTCCTCTGTAACATCCGCAGGTTTACCGGCAAATGCAGGCGAAAGAACTTCGAGTATTTTTTCGAATACAGGTTCTATGGAAATTTTGTCCGAGCTAATCCCAAGATTACGAATAAGTTTTTCAGAATCTTTGATACTTCCTTCACTAGAAAATTTCGAAGGCATCATTACAACACGAACATTCTCCTTACCAACTGCATTAACCGCAATATAAGTGACCAAGGCAGAATCAATACCACCGCTAAGACCAACTATAACTTTTTTGAATCCGGTTTTAGCCAGATAATCTTTTAATCCTAATGTCAAAGCGTTTAAAACTTCTTCCTCATACGATGCCTCAACATCTACAATCGGTTCATATTTTTTTTCGGTATCATAAATGAAAAAGTCTTCCTCGTATGCTTTGCCCATCAACTCAAGTTCACCTTTGGAGTTAAAACACATGCTCGCACCATCAAAGATAAGATCGGTCTGTGCACCCACTACACAAACATAAGCCAAAGGCAGTTGATTTGTCTTAGTAAGCGTTGAAAGCATATCGTATCTTTCTTTTCTTCTGCCGTATGCATAGGGAGAAGCAGAAATATTTATCAGAATTGTCGAACCTTTATCGACTAAACGTTGTACAGGATCACGATAATATCTTCGTTGCTTCCAGTAATCTGCATCGTTCCAAATATCCTCACAGATCGATATTCCCAACCTTTCCCCCTTGAAGGGCACTACGTAAACATCTTTTGCAGATTCAAAATACCGAACCTCGTCAAATACATCATAATTTGGGAGTAGGGTTTTGTATTGCGTAAACTGAATTTTGCCTTCATAACACAATACTGCCGAGTTGTAAAGCCCGGTTCCGACCTTATCAAATTCTTCCGATATGGTTCCAAAAATCAGCCCAACTGAAACAGTGTGTGAAGCAATTTTTTCAGTTGCTTCTTTAACAATAAGTCGGAATTCTTTTTTCTCAATCAAGTCTTGAGGAGAGTATCCAGTAAGAGCCAGTTCAGGAAAAATAACTAGATCAGCACCGTTATCAATCCCCTTTTGGTAACCTTCCAAAATCTTTTTTTTGTTGCCTTCAATATCCCCAATTATGGGATTGATTTGGCAGAGTGCAATTTTCATTTAATTATCATTTTAAAATTATTTTTAAAGAGAATAAAAATAACGAACATTAAAAATATTGGCAATGAAAAAGAAAAGCCCAGCTCGAATATGAGTTGGGCATTTTAATTTAATTAGTCAAATTGTGTTTTTCTACTTTTCCCAGTAAGAAAGGATCTTATGATTTTGATGATTCTTGATATCCTTTCCTTCAGCAGTATAGAGAAAATCAATTCTGTTGGAATAGAACTCCGTTATTTTTCCTCTTACCATTTTTAAAGTAGTATTTAAGAATTTATTTTCTTCCGTAAATCCTTCACCTAAGACTCCAATAGCTGCCGGCAACCATCTTTCGGGGAACATATTTTCATATCCCCCACCTTTTTTATACTTATTAACTTCACCTTGTATTATATCCAAGGCATAGTTTCTGCCTTCTTCCGTATCACAAGTTAAACTTTTTTCTCTGAGTTTTTCCTTTATCGCAGCAATATTCGGATAAAGCAATGCAACTGTATAAGGCGATTGATTATTGTATAACATAACCTGCTCAATAAACGGAGATTGATCAACAAGAGCTTCTTCAATTCCTTCCGGACTGAATTTCTCACCATCGCTGCCAATTAACAGACTTTTGAATCTTCCAAGTACATAGAGGAAACCGTCTTCGTCAAGATATCCCATATCGCCGGTATGTAACCATCCGTCAACAATTGTTTCAGCTGTTGTCTTTTCATTCTTCCAATAACCTGCCATAACATTTTCACCCTTGCAGATTATTTCACCTTTTTCGCCTTGAGGCACTTCGTTCCCATCATCATCTACTATTTTAAGCTCAAGTCCTTGAACAACTTTCCCCGATGACCCCATTTTATGAAGTACAGGAACATTTGCAGAAATTATTGGCGCTGCTTCAGTTAAGCCATATCCTTGATACATCGGTGTCCCGATTGCGTAGAAAAATTTCTGCAATTCAATATCAAGTAACGCTCCGCCACCGATAAAAAATTCCAACCTTCCGCCAAACCCCTCTCTTACTTTACTGAAAAGGATTTTATCATAAAGTTTAAGTAGAGGAAGTTTTAATTTTTTCAATCCTTTACCTCTGTTGTAACCATTTCCGTTGTATTCGTAAGCTACCTTAAGAGCTTTTTGGAACAATGCCTCTACTTTTTTACCTTTTGCTTTAATACCGTTCTCTATATTCTTTCTGAAATTTTTTGCCAATGCCGGTACGCTTAATAAAAAGGTTGGCTTTGTTTCCTTAATATTTACCGGAATATTCTTCAATGTTTCAAGCGGAGTTTCGCCGACTTGAACGGATGCCATACTAGCGCCGTTTTTCATCAAAGTATAGATACCGGCTGTATGAGCAAAAGAATGATCCCACGGTAAAATCAATAAAGAGGAATAGTATTCAGGTATTGGAAGAATTGCTGTTGCTTGTTCAACATTTGCCGTATAGTTACGATGAGTTAAAATGATACCTTTCGGATCGGCAGTTGTACCTGAAGTATAACATATATTTGCATAATCATCATTCGTAAGGTTTTGCCAGATGTTATTAAACTCATCATAGTTATTTTCAAGGTATTCCCTTCCTTTACTCATAACATCATCTTTTAAAATTTCATTGTCTCTTATATCATCAACGGGATCAAGTACAATTACTTTTTCTAAATCAGGTAGGTCTCTTTCAATTTCTCTAATTTTGCCAAGCTGTCTTCTGGAAACAATAACAAATTTACATCCGGAGTGCATAAGTCTGAATTTCAGATCACTCAACTCATCTACCTTTACAGAGATCGGGACATTAACTCCTCCAATAAAAAGGATTCCCATCTCGCTCATTACCCAGTCATTTCGTCCTTCGGAAATTAGTGCAGTTCTCTCCCCTTTTTGTAAACCAAGTTGTAACAATCCAGCAGCAAATTCATGAATTAAAACTTGCATCTCTTTGTACGTAGTTCCAACATATTTATCGGTTTTCTTTTCCCACATTAAAATATTGTTTGGATACTTCTTAACGCTCTCTTCGAATAACACTGGTAAAGTTTTTTGCATCTCTTCTCCAATTTGTTGATAATCTGAATATTAATATAGGCATGTATGAAAGATTCTTCAACCATGAGAATCAGAAAACCTTTTTTGAATTCATGCGTCTAAAATTCCGAACAAAGGGTAATAAACGATGAAAGAAAAATTGTATAGATCGAGGACAAACAGAATATTCGGCGGTGTAGCTGCGGGTTTGGGCGATTATCTTAATATTGATCCTATTATTATTAGAGTACTTTTTGTTGGTTCCGTTTTTCTAAGTGGAATCGGAATTTTGCTTTATATAATCCTATGGATTGTAGTGCCTGAAGAAAATATATTTGCTTCTTTTAACAAGAACACTACGCAGAGTGAACAGACAACTGATAACACAAAAACGGATAATACCGAAAATATCTTTACAGAGAACTATTATCCACAAAAAAGTAATAATGGAAGTCTGGTAATTGGCATTATACTTATCATTGTTGGTTTATTCTTGCTTGGGGTTGAGATCTTTTCATTCTTGAATTTTAGTGATTTGTTTGCACTAATAGCTGTTGGTGCCGGTATAGGTTTAATTTATAACGCAATAAAATAATAGATGATAAAATGAAACTAAAAAACGGTCAACTGTTTTGGGGCTTTTTCTTCCTTACTATCGGAGTCCTATTTTTACTTGAGAAAAATGATTTAATAGTTTTGGATTTTGAAACTATCTGGAATTATTGGTCTGTTCTTCTTATTCTGGCAGGCCTATCAATAATGTTCAAAGGTACTTTTGTTAAAGGGATGATCTCTGTTATATCCGGTGCTTTGCTTGGATTTTTTCTTTTCTCATCCTTCGCTTTTTTATTTAACAATGTCGAATTTCAAGATGATGAGTTTGCAGATGCACGTTATAGGTATTATTCATTTAATGAAGAATACTACGACTCTGTAAATGAAGCAACACTTATTTTAGATGCTGCGGCAGGAAAAATAGCAATTCAAGATACAACAGATAAACTATTTGAAGGATATTCTTCCGGATTCTTTAATACATACGATGTACATACAAGTCACGATAATAACAGAGCAACAGTACAATTGAATTATGAGCCGCATACAATAAAACTGTTTAATAAGGAAAAGAAAAACATTTTACGCATCGCTTTGAATAAAAATCCGGTTTGGGATATGAAGTTGGAAATCGGCGCAGCTAAAGTAAATCTTGACCTTTCGGATTATAAAATCAACATGTTTTCACTTGAGACCGGAGCTTCAGCTACAAAATTAAAATTCGGTGATCTCCAAAAAGAGATAAAAGCCAAAATTGAAATGGGCGCTGCATCTTTGAAGATTTATATTCCTTTTAATTCAGGATGTGAACTCAATAGCGATATGGTGTTAATGACAAAAGATTTTGAGGGTTTTCATAAAATTGGTGACGGAAGGTATATTTCAGATAATTTTGATTCTGCCGAGAATCGTATATTTATAGATTTAGATGGTGGAGTGTCATCATTAAAAATAGTTTGGTATTAAAACTAGTTGCTGTACATTAATTGTTCAATCTTAATTATTACTTGTTTTTTGGTTTCCAAAAGTGTTTTGACATATTCACACAACCATTCTCTAAAAATTCGACTCCTTCAGAGCGCAACAGTTCTTCCATCAAATTAGGATCACCAAAATGGATTTTTCCCGTTAGTGCTCCAAATCTGTTTACTACTCTGTGACAAGGCAACCCCGATGCTGAAGCACCGTTCAAAGCCCAACCAACTGTTCTCGCCGATGATTTAATTCCACAGACCTCAGCAATTGCGCCGTATGTTGTAACCTTTCCGTATGGAATATGTTCAACAACTTCATAAACTTTATCAAAGAAATCTTTTCTGTTCTTTTTCATTATTTATCAATTCTGCAGCAGTTGTTTATTATTTAGTCATAGGGACAAGTCATGACTTGTCCCTACAATTAAAACTTAATTTTGTATAGTGGCGCACAATGACACCCAAAAACTAGTTCTGTGAAAACATTAACAAATATGATTTGATAAACTCATTCAAGTCACCATCCATTACAGCTTGCACATTTGATGTTTCGGTATTGGTACGATGGTCTTTAACCATATTGTAAGGATGAAAAACATAAGAGCGTATCTGACTTCCCCACTCAATTTTCATTTTACTTTTTTCGGTTTCATCTTTTGCTGCTTCGGCTTTTTCCAATTCCGCTTGATAGAGTTTGGACTTCAACATCTTCATTGCATTTGTTTTATTCTGCAATTGCGAACGTTCACTCTGACAAGCTGCCACAGTGTTTGTAGGTATGTGCGTAATTCGGACAGCAGTTTCAACCTTGTTTACATTCTGTCCTCCCTTTCCACCGGAACGGTATGTATCAATTCTAAGATCGGCAGGATTTATATCAATCTCGATCGAGTCATCAATCTCGGGTATTACAAAAACCGATGCAAAAGAAGTATGGCGCCTTTTATTCGAATCGAATGGCGAAATTCTAACCAACCGATGAACTCCGTTCTCAGCCTTTAGATAACCGTAGGCAAATTCGCCGGTAACTTCAATAGTTGCACTTTTAATTCCGGCACCGTCGCCATCCAGCACGTCCATTATTGTCATCTTATAACCGTTCTGTTCACCCCAGCGCAAGTACATTCTCATTAACATTTCCGCCCAGTCTTGCGATTCGGTACCGCCGGCGCCCGAGTGAATTGTAAGTATGCAATTCTTGTCATCATCTCTACCGCTAAGCATACTTTTAAGCTCAAGCTTGTCAACCGATTTTACGATAGTTTTAATTTCTTTATCTATATCCTCAACAAAGGAGTCGTCATTTTCCATCTCGGCTAATTCAATTAAGTCGGCAAGATTATCAATGCGCTCCTTTTCCGTTTTCCAAGATTCAACCCAATTTTCAAGCGACTTTATTTCTTGCAGAATCTTCTGCGCTTTTACTTGGTCGTCCCAAAAACCCTCTGCTTCTGTCTTGGCTTTTAATTCCTCTATTTTTACAACTTTTTCATCTACCTTAAAGATAACCTCGTAGCTTCTCTAACTTATCCTTGAAATTTTCAACCTGCTTCGCTTGTTCTTCGTACATAATTATATCTCCGTATAGTGCAATTAAAAAATCCTTTACTAATATACTGAATAGACATTAGTTTTGAGAAATACCTTGAATAATTGTATCGGCAATTTTTTCAAGTTCTTCCTCTTTTTCAATTTCAAACCATTTTATTCTGCTGTCTTTTCTAAACCAAGTCATTTGACGCTTGGCATAACGGCGCGTGTTTCTTTTTATCAATTCCGTTGCTCTATCGAGATCATACTCCCCTTTCAGATGAGCAATAATTTCTTTATATCCAACAGTATTAAGGGCATTTAACTCTTGGGAATATCCTCTGGCCAGAAGTGATTTTGTTTCTTCAAGCAATCCGGCTGAGATCATTTTATCAACTCTGTTATTGATATTCTCGTATAGTAATTCCCTATTCCAATTAAGACCGTACTGCAGAAATTCAATATTCACTTCTCTTTTGTGTCTCTCGTGGAATTTCCATATCGGTTCGCCGGTTAGATGAATAACTTCCAACGCACGGATAACTCTTTTCCAATTCTGCGGAAGCATTGTATCGGCGCTGGTTTTATCAACTTCCATTAATTTTTGATAAATATATTCATTCCCGAACTTTTCTTTTTCTGCAAGTAATTCTTGGCGATATTCTTCGTCGGTGTCAACCTCATTGAATATTCCGTCAACCAATGCTTTAATATATAAGCCGGAACCACCTGCAACAACTGGCACAATAGCTTTCCGATGCAAGTCATCAATGATTTTTAATGCTTCTATTTCATACCTGCTTACATTAAAAGTTTCATCGGGATTAAGAGTATCAACAAAATGATGTTTAACCTTCTCCAGTTCCTTTTTCGTCGGTTTAGCCGTCCCGATATTAAGTAGCCTATAAATCTGCCTGCTATCGGCAGAAATAATTTCACTATTTAACTTTTCAGCTAAGTGTAGGGATAGTTTTGTTTTTCCCGAGCAAGTTGGACCGATAATAATTATTACTCTTCTTTCCAACCCTCTTTACCAATTAGTGGAACAAATGCAAAGTTCGGTATCTCTTCTGTCTTTAGTTCATCTTCGGAAATTTTGGTTATTACTTTCATTGTCTGAAGCTTCCTGTCACCAATCGGTATAATCATTCTACCGCCAACAGCCAATTGTTTAACCAATCTTTTCGGAACAGAAGGGGCGCCGGCAGTAACAATAATACCATCGTATGGCGCATACTCTTCCCAGCCAATGGTGCCGTCTCCGAACCGCAAAGCCGCACGTAAACCGAGTTGATCAAATAGTTTTTGAGTTCGGTGATAGATATCATGATTCCTTTCAATTGAAAAAACTTTGACTCCCATAGCTAAAAGTATTGCAGCTTGATAACCCGAACCGGTTCCTATTTCCAGAACTTTATCGCCGGGTTTGGTCTTAAGTGCTTGCGTCATAAAAGCAACTGTATAGGGCTGCGATATTGTCTGCTCATAACCTATTGGCAGAGCAACATCCTTGTATGAATGATGCTTCATCACATCCGGCACAAAAAGGTGTCGCTCCACTTTTGAAAAAGCAGTGAGTACACGTTCGTCTGTTATTCCCTTTTCTCTAAGGATATTTACTAATTCTTCTCTTTCTTGATCGTACATCTATAAATAATTGAAATTTGAAAATCAAAGATATGATTTATTTTTGACTTTTGATTGAATTGTTAAAAACGATGTGTAATTAAATATTCATAAAACCGTAGAGACACGAAGGCGCAAAGAAATTTTAAGTTATTGTAACGGTCGCATATTATGCAATCATTCATTTAAATTATTCCTTAGAAATTTAATTATTGTAGAAACGATACAACACCCCCAAACCTCGTAGAGGTTTTATTATAACTACAACCGTAACGTAGATTGATAAGCGAAGCGGTCAATCTGCGTGATGCATACGAACAAAAATATACCGCAAAGACGCTAAGCCGCGGAGATATTATAATAAAATCCCGATGGGATTTATACAATTCTCTTTCTGCATTTTCTATAATAATACAATCCCTACAGGATTGCCGTTGTAAGGAACGAATATTTTCGTTCCCGACTTCAAAAACAAAACCCGTCATTTGCAGACGGGTTTACACCAATTAATTCACTATTACGCACTAACCTAACAATGAAAAACTTACTACAATTTACCGCTCCATTAAAAATGCAACCAACTTAACTTTCCCATTTTCATCTCTACAGAATTTTTGATATAGATAGCAGTTGTATAAATGCGCACAAAGATCACGAACATTTTCGCTTGTATTGAATCTGCGACTCTGTTTGAGCATAAAAACACTTCTCTCTGTTCCTATCTTCAGAAGCGACAAAGCTGCAACAAGTCTCATTTTTTCGTTATCACTTTCACGAAGCAGAGTTGTCAATTTGTTGACTGCGGTTTCCGATTTGATTTCACCAAGCATATAAGCAGAGCTTACTTTCAATCCGAAATTATTAGAATTTAATCCCGTTAAAAGAGTCGCTTCAATTTGGTCATAGGATACACTTGTATTTCCGACGGTGTTATCACCAGCAAAAAGAACATTTGATGAGTATAGGAAAATTGTTACTGCTGCTAAAAGAGTTACTAACTTTTTCATTTTGTTCCCCCCGGATAAAATGAATGATTATTGAATTCAGTTTAATAGACGAGGATACTAAAAGAAAGTTCCATTAAAAACGGAATTAATATAAAATTTACTTTATATATGTATAGTTATGTGCAGAAAAAGAATAAAAATCAGATACTTAAAATTATTTGGAATTAGGAGTAGGATAAAATGACTTTTGTTCTACTATTTCCAGAATATTTCTACGATCTAAAAAGAGAGGGAGCTTAGTTCCAAAGTTAAAACCAACCACTTTTACTCTATACTTACCCTTTGGTTCCATCTTAGAATTTAACTCATTTGCATTGCTCTTATGGTGGAAGTAATGGTCTCTGTTATAAAACACTTCTTGTTTAGTATAAACCAGATAATATCTGTCACCATTTTCTGTAGCTGCCTTTTCAATTTTAGAAACAGTAATATCCAAAGTTTCTTCAGCTAGATATCTCTCAAAAAAGAGGGCACTGAAAAAAACAATCATTGCAACAATCAGTAAACCAAATATGAATCTTAAAAAAGTAGTCATTTTTTAATATAATTATTTTTCATGATAGATACGCTATCTTTTTAATGTTCTTTTGCAAAGATTTATACCGAGTACACAAAGAGGTAAGTTTATTTTCTACAAGAAAATTTTTTTGTAACTTTGTGATGTCAGTTTTAGCTGGTAAAAAACCTTAACTGGTAACCCAGTTAACATGAACTGACCGACAAGATGAGATAGTCTTGTAAATACCCCTCAAAATTGAGGGGTATTTTTTATTTTATTTCAATTTAAAGAAATTATTATACAAGTTAACTACCTCATTACGGAACTCATGAACGTCAAATCTGTCATCATCAACTATCATAGTTGGATAACCATCATCGTCAACTTCCAATTTGAAATATTTTTTAGCTTCAAATATATCTTTACACAATTTAAAGTAAGGATGACGGACAATTTTTCTCATCACTCTGTTCATAGTTTCAGAGGAACTTAAAGGAGAATTCTTGATCCATGGTTGTAAGCTAGTTGCTGTGGAAATCAAAGTAAAAAGGTTATCACCGCTAATTTCTTTCTCTAACCTTTGATTATCACGGATCAGTTTTTCGTATAGATTTCTCGGACACTCAAATTCATGTAGCTCTGCCATAGCTTAATCCCTCATAATTATTGAATGAATTTTTTGCTAATTCTTAATAAAGCTTCTACTACTGAATATTAAACTGTCTTAAAAAATAAGAGAAGAATATTCAATTATATTTTTAAGAAATTATTGCTTTAATTGCAAGTTATATTTTTTCCTTGCATGAGGATCCAAATATAATTTTCTCATTCTAATTGATTTTGGAGTGATCTCAATCAATTCATCCTCTTTAATATACTCCAGTGATTCTTCCAACGTGAATTTGATTGCCGGAGCAATTTTAGCCGCTTTGTCTGCACCCGCAGCTCGCATATTGGTCAATTTCTTTCCCCGCTGAACGTGAACCTCAATATCGACTTCCTTATTGTTTTCACCGACTATTTGTCCTTGATAAACAACATCACCGGGCTCAATAAAAAACTTGCCACGGTCTTGAAGCGAGTCAATTGCATATGCCGTTGCAGTTCCTTCGTGCATTGATATAAGCACACCAGACTGTCTCTGTGTTATTGAACCTTTGAAATACTCATACTGGTAAAAACGGTGATGCATAATTCCCTCGCCGGAAGTTACCGTCAGAATTTTGTTCCTCAACCCCATAAGTCCGCGAGCAGGAATATGAAATTCTAATTTTGTTAGTGAACCTTTTGCTTCCATTTTTACCAATTCGCCTTTTTTCTGTCCTACCAATTCAATCACCTTACCAGACAGATTATTCGGTACATCAACAGTAAGAATTTCAATCGGTTCGGCTTTTTTACCTTTTATCTCTTTGTAAATCACCTTAGGTGCACCAACAGCAAACTCGTATCCTTCCCTTCGCATATTTTCCATCAGAATGGAGAGATGCAAAATTCCTCGTCCAGAGACTTTATAAGTATCGGGCGAGCCGGTTTCTTCCACATGTAAAGCAACATTTTGTTCAAGTTCTTTATACAACCTATCGCGCAAGTGACGGGATGTAACATACTTCCCCTCCTTACCGAAAAACGGAGAAGTATTAACGGTAAAGTTCAAACTTATTGTAGGCTCGTCAATTGCAATGATAGGTAAAGGTTCCGGATTTTCGCCATCGGCAATTGTATCGCCAATATCAATATCCTCAATTCCCACTATTGCACAAATATCTCCGGCTTCAACCTCGTCAACTTCCACTCTTCCGAGACCTTCGAACACAAATAGTTGTTTGATAGAAATCTTTTTAATCGAACCATCTCTTTTGATAATACTTAACGGATCGGCTTTACGAAGAGTTCCTCTAAATATTCTTCCGATCCCAATTCTTCCAACGTATTCACTGTAATCAAGCGATGTTACCTGCATCTGACATTCTCCCTCAATCAATTCCGGCTGAGGAATACTTTCGATAATCATTTCCAATAATGGAGTTAGGTTTTCACGTTCGTCGTTAAGGTCTTTAACAGCCCAACCGTCTCTGCCACTTGCATATAAATATTGGAAGTCAAGTTGTTCTTCATCCGCATCAAGGTCAATAAACAGATCATATATCTCGTCCAGAACTTCTTCCGGTCTGTTATCAGGTCTATCAATTTTATTAATTACGACAATTGGTTTTAACCCAAGATGTAACGCTTTTTCCAAAACAAAACGTGTTTGAGGCATTGGTCCTTCAAAAGAATCGACAAGCAGAAGAACACCGTCAGCCATTTTTAGCACACGTTCAACTTCCCCGCCAAAATCAGAGTGACCGGGTGTGTCAATCAAGTTAATTTTATAACCGTTATACGGTATGCTAATATTTTTGGAAAGAATTGTTATTCCCCTTTCCCTTTCAAGATCGTTGGAATCCAAGAATCTTTCCTGCACTACTTGGTTAGTCCTGAATACTTTACTTTGTTTTAATAACTCATCAACTAATGTCGTTTTACCATGATCAACATGAGCAATTATAGCTACATTTCTTATTTTCTTCAATTCAATCTCCTACATAAAAAAACCTCACATTTTACTGTGAGGCTTTAGCTTTATTTTTACAAATTTTTACTAAAATCAATATTTTATACTGCAAAGATAATCATAATTTTAAGTGAAACCAATTTATGATTTTTTAAAGTACATGATTGTGTAGTATCAAGTTTCCGCTTGCCAAATAAATTTAATATAACACATAAAAAAAGGACAAGTAATGACTTGACCCTATTTTAATATTTTTATCTATCTTCTACTACTAAAAGGTGATCTCTTTGCCCAGTGATGCTGATTTGTAGAAGCCTTCCAACAATCTCATTGTAGAGATCAATTCATCAACAGAAGAAATAACTTTTGTATTTGCTCGAACGGATCCTACAAAATGTTTCAACTCATTTTCGTATGAGCGCTGGTAAAGATTTTTTAGATTAGTCGTCTTTGCTGGAGTATAATCCAATCGTGATGACTCAATTCTTCTGTATGCTCTTAGCGGATTAAGATGAGCCGTACCATCTCTACCATAAGTTGAAAGAGTAAATTTATCTGTCTCTGAATGGAATGACCAACTTACTTCAAAATTTATTACAGCAGAATTTTGGAATCGTATCATTGCAATAGCAGAATCTTCCACAGTTTTGGTTTCGTGGGAGTACGTCTGAACAGTAACAGATTTCGGTTTGGGATTATTAAGCAGCCACAGACTTAAGTCCAACAGCCCGATTCCGAGGTCTATCATTACACCACCACCGGCGGAACTTTTCTTTAAAAACCACTTTTCAGCGCTGCTTCGTTTTCTTGTCCATCCGCTTCTGATATAAAATATCTCACCCAATTCACCGCTGTTTATCAAGCTCTTGAGTAGCATAGCGTCAGGCCTGAATCTCGGATTCATTCCCACCATCGCAATTTTTTTATTCTTCTTAGCGGCTTTGCTAATTCTCTCGGCTTCTTCTAAATTTTTAGAGCCTGGTTTTTCAAGTAATATATTTTTACCTGCATTCAAGCAATCAAGTGCAATTTTCTCGTGGGTGTTTGTTGGTGTAGCAATAATAACAGCTTCAAGTTCATCCATCTCCAACATTTTATGATAATCAGTAAAACTGTTTTTAATGTGGAATTTATCCGATAGTACTTTACTCCTGTTTCTATTAATTTCCGAAGCAGCAAAAATTTCCACATCATTCATCTTTTTTAGAATTGGCAGATGAACCAACTGAGCAATTCCGCCAAGACCTATTATTCCAACTTTCGTCTTATCCATTACGCTACCCCCTCACTGTGCGAATTTGTTTTCCCGAAAAAAGTTTTAATATTTTTATAAATACCTTCGGCATCAATCCCCAATATGGCATATAATTCCGCTTGAGTTCCATGTTCAATAAAATTATCGGGCAAGCCTAATCTACGAATACTATTTTTGTAATTCTTATCTGCAAAATATTCAACAACACCGGATCCAAATCCACCTACAACAGAATTTTCTTCAACTGTAACTATCTTATCAAATTTATGAGCAATCTCATCAAGTAATTTAGTATCCAAAGGTTTAACAAATCTCATATTAACAACTTGTGCACTGATACCATCACTACGAAGTTTTTCCGCTGCTTTGATAGAGAATTGAACCATGTTGCCAACAGCAAGAATTGCAACGTCTTCTCCCTTTTCAATAATCTCGCCTTTCCCAATTGGTAGTTTTTCAAACTCCTCTTTTACTTCAACCCCAATTGCAGAGCCTCTGGGATACCTTAGTGCTATCGGTCCATCCTTATATTCTACAGCCGTATAAAGCATGTCACGCAGTTCAGCTTCATCTTTCGGTGCCA
>Ga0256913_10000109_pt1 | contig 36930 bp, 25 predicted proteins | sample Axial_MatmetaG_FD_185970 | JGI IMG/M metagenome (GOLD analysis project Ga0256913, IMG submission 185970) | Deep-sea worm associated microbial mat communities from Axial Seamount, Juan de Fuca Ridge, Pacific Ocean - Axial_Mat | ecosystem: Environmental > Aquatic > Marine > Oceanic > Microbial... | reverse complement strand
ACGGTTACGGTTTCTGGGTATTTTTTCCAATAACCGTGATGAGTTTTTCAGGGTTAGAGTAGCCACTGTTAAACGGATGATACAGGTTAAAATGGGATCAGGAGAAAAACTGGACTTTGATCCGGCCAAAGTATTGATGGATATTCTGGAGATTGTTGAGGAGCAGGAAAAAAAATTTAATGCAACCTATAAAGCACTTATTGATGAACTGCGCGGTGAGCAGATATTCTTTGTTGATGAAAACGAGTTAACACAGGATCAGGCAACGTTTGTTCATCATTATTTTGAAGAAAAGGTGCGCCCGTTACTGTTTCCTATTATACTGAAAAACCTGCGAAATCCTGATACATTGCATGATAACTCAATTTACCTGGCATTATTGCTGCACGATAGTCGTGGAAAAAATGAAGATGAGTATGCTCTGATTCGAATTCCTTCCGATCGGATTTCAAGATTCCTGTTGCTCCCTAATGAAAAAGATAGCAAGCAAAAGTATATCATGCTGCTTGATGATGTTATTCGTCATTCCATGGGTGATATTTTTAAACCTTTCGGTTACGATACTTATAGTGCTTACACCATTAAGTTGACCCGTGATGCAGGGTTAGAGATTGATAATGATATCAAGAAGAGCTTTATTGAGTTAATGGCCGAGAGTCTTAAAAAACGAAAAAAGGGTGTTCCCGTGAGGTTTGTGTATGATAAGGAGATTCCGATAACTTTTCTGAAGAAATTACTTCGCAAGCTTAAAATATCAGAGGGTGACCATTTGCGTGGGGGCGGACGTTATCATAACTTTAAAGATTTTATGTCGTTTCCTAATCCGGGTTCATCAAAGCTGGTTTATCGTAAACAAACGCCTGTACCGCATCCCAGATTATCGAAAGATACCAGTATTCTGAAAGCGGTTCGTAAAAACGATATTTTGCTTCACTACCCTTACCATTCATTTCATTATATTGTTGATCTTCTTCGCGAAGCATCCATCGATCCGAAAGTGCGTGCCATTAAGATGACCTTTTACAGAGCTGCCCGTCACTCAAACGTTATCAATGCCCTGATCAATGCAGCACGTAATGGGAAATCGGTTACTGTTTATCTCGAAATACAAGCCAGGTTCGATGAAGCTAATAATATATACTGGACCGAACGCCTTAGGGAAGAGGGCGTTAAAATTATTAAAGCTTTGCCGGGTTACAAAGTGCATTCGAAGCTTATTTTGATTCGGAGAAAAGAGCATGGCGAAGACCGGTTTTATACCAATTTAAGTACCGGTAACTTCAATGAGCAAACTGCTTTTTTCTATACTGACGATAGCTTGCTTACTTATAATCAGGAGATAGCTGCGGAAGTAAATGAACTGTTTCATTTGATGGAGATGCCCTATAATCCGCCAAAATTCAAACACCTGCTGGTTTCACCTTTTTATTTTCGCGATCATATTATTAAGATGCTGAATAGTGAAATAAAAAACGCAAAAGCAGGAAAAGAAGCCTGGGTGATTATTAAGCAGAATAATCTGGTTGACCAAAAAGTGGTGAATAAATTATATCAGGCTTCAAGAGCAGGGGTGAAGATTGATTTGATTATAAGGAGTATTTGTGTTTTGGTTCCGGGAATAAAAGGGCTTAGTGAGAATATTAACGCGGTGAGTATCGTGGATAAGTATCTTGAACATACCCGTGTTTTTGTTTTTGCCAATGGGGGTAAACCTCGCTATTATCTCTCTTCTGCCGATTGGATGATTAGAAATTTCGACCATAGGTTTGAAGTGGCAGCACCAATTTATGATCGTAAGCTGCAAAAAGAGATGTGGGATATGTTGCAAATACAGTTGAGTGATAATGTTAAAGCACGATTGATAAACTCAACGCCTGTTAATCAATACAGGAAGACTGAGGATGAGAAGATAATTCGTTCTCAGTTTGCCACTTACGATTACTTAAAACAAAAATGCAAGAATGAGTAATGCTCTGAAAAAAGCTGTTTTTAACTGGAGTGGCGGTAAAGACTCTGCATTTGCCCTTTGGAAAATATTAAATCAAAAAGAGTATTCTGTAGAAACCTTACTAACCAGTGTAAATCAGAAGTTCAACAGGATTTCAATGCATGGTGTTCGAAGAGCGCTGTTGGAGGAGCAGGCCAGGTTGGTTGGTTTTCCTTTGGATTTGGTGCTGATACCCGAAGAGCCTTCTATGAGCGATTACGACAATTTGATGGCCGGTAAACTCACTACTCTAAAGAACAGTGGCATTGATTATTCAATATATGGAGATATATTTTTGGAGGATCTGAAAAAGTATCGTGAGCAACGTCTTAATGAAGTTGGAATGAAAGCTGTATTCCCTATTTGGAAAATGGATACCCGTGAGGTGGTTACTCAGTTTATCGATCTTGGATTCAAAGCAGTAGTAGTAAGTGCCAACGCCCGGCTGTTGGATAAATCATTTGCCGGCAGAGTGATTGATTATGATTTTTTACATGATCTTCCTGACGAGGTGGATCCGTGTGGTGAGAATGGTGAGTTTCATTCATTTGTTTTTGATGGGCCGATTTTTAACAAACCTGTTGACTTTAAAACAGGTGAAACAATTCTAAAGGAATATAAAACTTCGGATAAATGGGACAGTGCTTTTTGGTATTGCGATTTAGTTGCCAAAACTTAAACAAACTTTTCAATCAGTTCCACCAACCGGCTCGAATAGCCCATCTCATTATCGTACCAGGCAACTACTTTCACCAGTTTGTTTTTGTCACCCAGTACAGCCGTCAAATTGGCATCAAACACCGCCGAGTGTGTATTGCCAATAATATCCATTGATACAATAGGGTCTTCGGTATATTGCAAAATACCTTTTAATTTACCTTCTGCAGCTTCTTTAAATGCTGCGTTAATGGCTTCGGCACTGGTTGATTCACGAAGTGTACAGGTAAGATCGGTTAACGAACCGTCAGGTACCGGAACACGGATGCCTGCCCCTCCAAGGTTGTTTTCAAGATGTGGAAATATTTTGGTGGATGCTTTTGCCGCACCGGTTGTAGTGGGGACAATTGAGTATGCTGCTGCTCTTCCCCGCCGCCAGTCTTTATGCGGGCCGTCAACCAGGTTTTGATCTTTGGTGTAACTGTGAACAGTGGTCATAAACCCCTTTTCAATTCCCCAAAGTTCATCGAGTATCATAATCAATGGAGCCACATTGTTAGTAGTACAGGATGCGTTGGAAATAATTACATCATTCTTGTCAATAATATCGTCATTAACACCAAGCACCACATACTTAACATCGTCTCGCTCACCTTTGGCCGGAGCCGAAATAATAACCTTTTTTGCACCTGATAATTCCACATGTTTAATGGCATCATCACGGTCAACAAACATGCCGGTCGATTCAATTACCACATCAACATCCAACTCCTTCCATGGAAGATACCCAGGGTTAGGTTCATTGAAAACCTCAATGCTTTTTCCATTGACAATAAGGTGGTTTCCATTGGAAGAAACGGTTCCGTTAAATTGTCTTTGAATCGAATCGTATTTTAAAAGGTGCGCCAGGTTTGCAGGGTCGGTAAGGTCGTTGATAGCAACCACTTCCATATTCTCTTTACTGCAAATATTACGGAAAGTAATGCGTCCGATACGACCAAAACCATTGATAGCTACTCTTATCTTTTTCATGCTTATGTGTTAATGCGCAAATGTAAAAAAGAATAGGATACTGATTATTATGATTTTCATGATCTGTTATAATTTTCTTATCAGTTCAACCAGTCTCATCAGTCCAATTAGTGTACTATCAATGCTACTCTAAAGCACCTTCCATCGATTTTTCAAGTTCGCGGGCTTGTGTAAGGAAGGTATCCACGTCCATCTCTTTAAAATAGAGCATACCGTGGGTTGCCCTTATGCGCGGACTAGTATTCTCGTAGAAGAAGTTTTTACCCAATACAAGCTGAATATCTTTAAGCTGCCCAATCCATATTTTTTCGGCAAGGGTACTGAATTTTCCGTCAAGCATGTAACTTGGGAACGGCGCTTCAACCTGACTAAGATAACAATCGGTAAATGCACTATCAAGTACTGAAAGTGAATTGAGTGAAACCGGAACAAACTTGTTGGCGTCCGCAGGGTGAAATTTAAACCACACATTGCGATATCCGATTATTTTCAGATTGCTCAAATCTTTTTCTTCTCCCCAAAGACGTACTGCTTCTGCAATGGCTTGCAGAACTTTGTAATGGGTGTCAGGTCCACTACCTTCGGGGTCGAATGCCAGGCTGATGGTAGTAGGTTGATATTTTCGAAGTTCTTCTAAGATGGGTATTACATCCCTGTTTTTTTCAGGAACCTCAGTAAAAATATCGCCGGTATAAAAACCAAGGCGCAGGTGGTTTACATTTTTCACCTGAACACCAAAATGAGCCCATACCAGTTCTTCTTCAAACTCGCGAACCATTCCTTTTAACTTTTGAATGTCGGGCGGGTTCTTTTCTCCATCATAACTATTCTCCAACTTGTGAATTACATATTGTATCTTTTTTTTGAGTTCGGTTGTGCTTTTTATCCCATAAACATCAACCATATCTCTGACCAGTCTGTGACTAAGACCTCGTTGTCTTTCAACCGGCTCGCCCGAAGCTACTTTGTTTAAGTAATGATAAACATCCTTGTCTCTTTTGAGGGTAAATCCGTCAATATAAAAATTTGAGTAGTTGACCATCTGAATTTGATCCTTACTTAGAGACTGAAGTGTGTTCTTAAGAGCATTGATCATAAAATAATTGGTCACCGCAGTAAATCCTGAAGTAAGAACTGAAAAATGGAAATCATTACTGGCCTCACGCAGTTGATGACTAATGTGTGGCATGAGTCCCAGCATAATGTCGTCGTGATGTGGCCCGGTATGGTAATAAGTTTCGTTTTGATGATGAACCATACCTTGTTCAATCTTTTTCTTAATAGATTCGATTACTTCAGTAACCGTATTGATACTAACATTGGGAATTAATCTTGTATATGGATCATTTTTCAGGTCTTCATCTGTAAGGTGATGGCCGTATGTGTCTGACTTAACACAAAGGTCAATGATGGCTCGTTCGGTTTTTTCAAAAGTCCATTCACCCGAAGTATAGTACTGGTCAATAGAATCTTTTAATCCTACGGCAGCACCCTTGGTTACGTAAAACCGGGCATTGGGTAGCTTATGTAATACCGTTGCAGGGTAGAGGTTTGACGGGAGGTTTTCAAGCGCATCTTTGACCACGTTGGTTTTGGCCTCTCCTGCTGCAATAATGATGGCAACAGCATCTTTGTTGTAGCTGATGGTTTGAAGTCCGATGGTGATTACCATCCGGTTTTTAGAAATATCAATACCGCCCAAATCACCGGCAGCAACAGCCTGTGTTTCGAAATTAGTAGCGGTAAGGCGTGTGTTCGAGAAATGATCAGAACCTCGTGTATTGAAAGCAATATGGCCATCAGGACCAATGCCGCCCAGAAAGAATCCGATACCACCCAGGTTTCTGATTCTATCTTCGTAAGCCGAACACCAGTCATCAATCATATAAATAGATTGTTGTTGTAATTTTTCAAAAGAGTTCTTTGCTTCACGAAAACGTAATGAGAGATCAATCTTCAAATCAGGGAATATTTCCGTAAACGATTTTCCGTTTGCCAAAGGAATATCATCAGAATTGATGAGCAATGCTTTTTTAGGGTCAAGACCAAATCCGTCAATATAAAACTTGTTTACATAATCGTAGAAACTGTTGTGCTGCCATGAATGAATGGGGTAGAACTCATCGATTTGTACAAAATGAAGGCCGTAAGTATCAGGTTTTTTTAAATGAGCTATACCATGTTGTTCAAAAATGCTTCTTGTTTTTTTATCTTCCCAGTTGTTTAAAAAGAATTGCGTCCATTTAATGAAATGTTCCGGGGTCTTTCCTGTTGGCAGGCTGATAACTCCATTAGGGTTTTCAGTTATCCATTCAATAAATCGCATAGCGGTAAATAACCCTAGCTGAGGGAAATTGTCAACCACAATGTAAGGCATGCGTGTTTGCATGGTTTTCATTCCGGAGTTTTCGTAGAAAACTTTTTCAACGTTTGAAAAATTGTTTCTTTTGATCATTTGTTCCCGTTTATTAGTTCATAGAAGAGGCTGCCATGGTTTAAAACCAGGCAGCCTCGCTTATTATTAACCAAAATAATCTTACTTATTATCTACATCCCACCAAAGTGGTGTGCCACCTGTGTCAGGTCCACCTAAACACTGAACGGCTTTTGCAACACCGTTTGCGTTGGTTTGGTATTCGGGTTCAACAAAGTTTACTCTTTTGATAAATGTTCCATCAGGAATGGTTCCGCCACTATTGTTAACTTTCATTGGAAACTGTTTTGGGAAACCTGTTCTTCTGAATTCCGACCATGCTTCTTGTCCGTCAGGATACATGGCAATCCATTTCTGAGTAATAATCTGATCGAGGTTTGCATCCAGACTGCTTCCGCTGTTCCATTTGATGGTGGCAGTTTCAACAGCTGTAATGCTATTTTCAGGATGAACCGGATCGTTATAATCAGCAGGTGTTGAAGTTTCGTCAGCCAGGTAAGCTGCTGCATCTCCTGCACCATGTTGCTCGAATGATTTGGTTACACCCATCTCATAAAAATCCTGAGCTGAACCACCCATGTTCCAACCACGTAAAGCACCTTCGGCTCTTAAAAAGTAAACCTCGGCACAAGTCATCAACTGAACATCACCAAAATTGGCAAGTTTAGAAGCGGCATCCTGGTATTCTGATTTAGCAGCAATATCGATTCCTTCACGTATTCCGAGAAATTCACCATTGGCTACGGAAGGCTGGAAGAATTTAGCCATACGTGGATCGTTATATCCTTTGAGGATTGACTCCATATTAGCATTCATACGTACATCGTTCCATGCATTGTTAATGGTGTTAAGCGGATGGCCAAAACCGGCATCGCTTCTAACTAAAAAGTTGTCACCGTTATCTTCAAAAACACCAATAGGATGGTTGATTGATTTTTCAGCTTCGGCTTTAGCCAGCGCAGGATCTACATTGGCAATACGAATAGCTAAACGTAAACGTAAAGAGTTGGCAAATTTTACCCACTTTTCAAAATCACCGCCATAAACCAAATCAAAATTGGTAAAACGTCTGATAGAATCACCTTGTGCATAAGGGGTTAAAGTGTTGATAGCATCTTCAAGATCTTTGAAGAATGCATCATACGCATCTTTCTGACAGTCGTAATCAATACTTCCATCATCATTTACTTCACCATAATGGGTATAAATGATTGGGCCGTGAATATCGCTTAAGCGATGCATGGCTTCAACTCTTACAATTTTTGCCCAGGCTTTAAAATCAGGGAATTGCTCAGCTTTTCTGTCAACGGCAGCCATCGGAGCCATTACGTCATTGTAAGCTACGCTCCATGGGAACTGGTTCCAGCCATTAACTAAAAAGTAAGTCATGTTGTTGATGTTTCCACGAAACGGGGTAGGAGGCATCATATAGCCACCATAAACATCACCAATAAGGTTTTGTTGTAACTGAAATACCCATACAGGGTCAAAGCTGTAAATGTTTTGTAAAGCCTGTTTAAATGGTTCGCCAACAATTTTAAAGTCAGCCTGCATTTGCTCATCCGTAACACCGTACGGATCTGTGTTCATATCTTCGAAATCTTTTGTGCAGCTTTGGAATACCAGGCTCAATGTGAAGAGCATCAGGAGTGAACCAAAACTGAATTTATATATTCTTTTCATGTTTCGTCTATTTTATTAAGTGATTAATCAAATTAAAATTTAATGGCTAAGTTAAGTCCAAAGCTTCTTGTTGTTGGAATACTATAAGCATCAACACCCTGCAGGCCTGTTGCTGTTGACATAGCCAAATCAGGATCGTAAGGTGCTTTCAAATAGAAGAAGAAAAGGTTTCTTCCAACTAAAGAAAGTCTTAAAGATTTAACGATTTTTGATTTCAGACGAAAGTTGTATCCAGCTGAGAATTCGCGTAAGCGAACGTTGGTGGCATCGTAAACATAATATTCGGTGATACCATCGCGACCACCAACTGTAGTGTAGAAGCTTTGAGCATCAAGTTTACCTGCTACGGGAGTTCCGTCTTCGTAAACTGCGTCAAAATCAACACCGCCATTGTTGCGGTCGTCAGCTGATGTTAAAGAAACACCATATTTGTCGTTCATGGCTTGAGTAATCGACATTACATCACCACCAAAACGTCCGTCAATAAGTACTCTGAAAGTAAAATCACCAACATTTACAATGTTATTGAAACCAAGCATAAAATCAGGATTTGGGTTACCTACATAACCTAAACCACCTGCTTCAGCCATTGGTTTACCATCTGCATCAACAATAACTTTACCGTCGTCGTTTCTTGCAAAACGTTTTCCGTAAAGATCACCAAATGAACCGCCTTCAGTGATGGCCATTGCATAGTTATTTACGTCGGGAGGGGTAATGTAATAAATACCATCTGATAAGCTTTCGTGAAGCTCTTTAACTGTATTGGTATTTTTTGTAAAGTTAAACATGGCTGACCATCTGACAGCTTTTGTTTCAACCGGAACGATTTCGAGCATGGCTTCAATACCTTTGTTCTGAATTTTACCGGCATTTACAAGATAGCTTTTCAATCCGCTACCTTGTGGTGCAGCAATCATAATAAACTGATTCTCGGTATTGTTGTTGTAATAGGTAAGGTCAAGATTTAATCTTCCGCTTAAAGTTCTCATATCAACACCAATTTCCCATGATTTTGATAATTCAGGCTTTAACTCGGTTCCCGGAATTAAACCAACAGTATTGGTTACAGTTCCGCTACTGGTAACTGAATAGTTAAGCATATTGGCAACATAAGGGTCAACATCGTTACCCACCATTGCATATGAACCGCGAATTTTTAAGAAGTTAAGCCAATCAGCTTTGATCAGTTCGGAAGCAACAAATGATACTCCCAAAGATGGATAGAAATAGGATTGGTCAGGTAAAGTTGAAGACCAGTCGTTACGGCCGGTTACATCCACATAAACCATACTGTTCCATCCAAACTGAGCGCTTGCATAAACCGATTGTAATTGTTTTCTATACAACGACTGGCTGATTGTAGCTCCCGGTTGTAAGAAGTTTTGCACGCTGAATACGTTGGCAATTCTGAGGTTTCCGGGGAATGGGTCGAAATAAGTACCATAAATTTGCTCATCTCTGATAGAAGTTCCCAGGTTAGCTGAGATATACCAGTTTTCACTATGGTAATCGTAGTTTAACAACAGATCGCCGTATGTTTGTGAACCTTCAGTGTTTTGTAAGATATATCTTCCGTTTGTGTTTGCCAGGGTAGCTTGTGTTGTTGCATAAGCCTTAAGTTCATACTTATCCCATGATTTGTCAACATTACCACGGCCAATAATTTTTAAATGGTCTGTAATCTGATAACTAACCGAAACCATAGCATAAACTCTGTCGCGGAATGAAGTCATTTGGTTACGATTGATGATCCAATATGGGTTTTGCTGTTTGTCAGAATCAGCAAACCAGTTTTGAGCATTTAAGAACCTGTTAGGATCCCAAACTTCAAAATTTTCTTTGTAACTGTTAAAATCTTTTCCTCTTGGGAAGAGATATAATCCTGTTAACGGATTCCAGTAAAGACCTGTTACAGGACGATTATTGGTTTTTTGGTGAAGTAAATTTATGTTGGCAATAACCTGCATTTTTCCGTCAAAGAAGTTGGCGGTTTCTTTTAAGTCGAGGTTATGGCGGTTAAATTTATTTTCAGGAACAATTCCTTTCGAACTTGTATTTGCATACGATACATAAGTTTGCGCTTTTTGGTTTCCACCACTAAATGAAAGTGAGTTGATCCAGGTGGTTCCGGTTTGATAGAAATCCTTTACATGATCAGGAGCATCTGAACCCAGTTTGTCTCCCCAGCTATCCAGTGCGCCGTCAGCAGTTTGCCCGTAACCATACTGCATTTCCGGAATGGTAATTGGGTTTTCAAATGTGAAGTTAGATGAGAAATTAATATCAGTTACTCCGTCTTTACCTTTTTTGGTTGTAATCATGATTACACCATTTGCAGCCTGACTACCATAAAGAGCAGCGGCTGTGGCACCTTTAAGTACTGAAATGTTTTCAATGTCTTCGGGGTTGATGTTCGAAATAGCATCACCACCGTCAACACCCGGACTACCATTGGCATTGGTACCGCCCCATACACTACCCGGTTGTTGAGTAGAGTAGTTAAGCATCGGTACACCGTCAACAACATACAATGGCTGGTTGTTTCGGGTAGATTTGTTTCCACGAAGTGTAATACGAGTGGAACCGCCTGTACCGGAAGCACTTTGGTTAATGGTCATACCGGCCACTTTACCATTTAATGCGTTAATAGGGTTAACCTCTTTAATGGAGGTAAGTTCATCGGCATTAACTTGCTGGGTTGAATACGCCAGCGATTTCTTCTCTTTTGAAATACCTAAAGCAGTTACAACTACTTCGTCGAGGTTTAGATTACCGGGTTGCATTACAACATTAATAGTTGACTTTCCATTGATGTCAACAGTAATGGTGTTGAATCCGATAAATGAAAATTCCAATGATTTAGAACCATTAGGAACAGTTAGCGTGTAAGCTCCATTCATGTCGGTTGTTGTACCTGTTGTTGTGCCTTTTACAACAACGTTTACGCCCGGCATAGTTGAGCCGTCTTCTCCTGAAGTAACCACTCCTGTGATTACGTTTTGGGCAAATAGTGCGCCTGCACTACCCAAAATAAACAGGAGCATTACAAGTAATGTTTTTTTCATAAGCTTGGTTTCTGTTTGTTAAAATTATTATTTAGGTTTGAAAAAAATCGTTCTATTACGTTAATTACCGGTCCCAGCATGCTGGCTTGTTCTCCCATTTCAGATATATCAATCCTGTAAGAGTTCCGTAAATCGTTGAGACAATATTTATTTAACGAATGTTCAATAGGAATGGTGAGGAAGTGGCCTGCTTTTAACATTTGGCCACCAAAGATGATAAGCTCCGGATTGAGAATCTGCACCAACATGGCAATTCCTCTACCCAGTTCAGATCCTACTTCCGACAAGATATCAATTGAAAAAGAGTCACCTCTCAATGCTGATTCAACCACATCCATATAATGAATGTGTTTGGGTGTTTTACCAGTAAGTCTGGTTAAATCTGTATTTTCTTTACGTGAAATACCTTCCAATGCCAAACGCTCAAGGGCAATTCCTGAAGCTACTGTTTCCAGACAGCCCCGCTTTCCGCACTGACACATGATGCCGTTTTCGATAACCGGAATATGGCTGAATTCGCCTGAAAATCCAGAACTGCCATTGTACAACTTTCCATCGAGTATTAAACCTGTACCCAGTCCCCATCCAATATAAATTACCAATGTGTTTTTAGCATTTCTAGCTTTGCCAAATCTTAATTCAGCCAACGCCCGCGACTTTGCATCATTGATAATGTAAACCGAAATGCCAATTCTTTTCTTTAAGATTTCAGCAACCGAAAGGTCGACAAAGTTTAGGAAATTATAGTTTATTCCTTTGTCTGAATTTGTTAAACCGGGGAGGCTTATTCCAATTCCGATAATTTTTTTTGTGTCAATTTTCAGTTTGTCAACGAACTTTTGTATTTCAGATGATAATACATCAATGGTGGCATTCTTGTCATTTAGGTTTAGCTCAAACTGATTTATTCTGAAAACAATTTCGTTCTTACTGTTGATCAATGCAATCTTAGCTGAATACCTCTCCATTGCTACCGAAACAATGTAAAATGCATTATTTGTCAGTCCAACCAAATTTGGTTTTCTGCCACCGCTTGAGCTACCTGAGCCTAAAACTTCAATGGTTTTTTCTTCTGTTAATTCATTTAGAAGCTGAGTGATGGTAGGCAAACTTAAACCTGTTTCTTTCACCAGATTTGCATTCGTCAGTGACTTTTGCAAATACAACAACTTGATGATCTCATTTCGTTGTTGTATCTTCTTAGTATGCTTTTTAGTGTTTTTCAAAAATCACTGAACATTTGTTAAAATAAGTAAACGAGTGTAAAATAAAACATAAAATATTAAACAACCAAGAAAAGTTACTGTAAAAAATAGAAAAAGTATTTTAACTAATAGAAATTAAAGACATTTTAGGGCGTTGAATAGATGATAGAATAGAAGAAGCTGCGAAGAATGTTATGTTACTTTTTTGCAGCAAAAGAGGTAAACTGATAAAAACCCACCAGCCGGTCATATTCAGGAACAATATTCCGATAGTAAACATAAACCTTATAATCGTTTTGTGTTTCCCAGTGGTCACCTTCTATTAAGGTAACGTCAGCTTTGGTTTCACCATGTGCTACTACGCCATACATATAGTTATAGTATCCTTGTTTAAGAAACATCGACAGGGTATACATTCTGTATCTGCTGTCGTATTGCATGCGATTGTTGTTGTTAAGTTGCCAGTCGTTGAGTGCACCTATTATATATACGTCGGCATTTTCAAATTTTGGAATTCTTAATGAAAAATCAACCCAGGCATATTCCCCCTCAATATTGGTTTCCTGATCGTTCCTGGCTTTTATTAATTTCCTGCCGAAGATATCAGTATAGGTTTCGTATTCTTTGCTGGCTCTTGAATTGTCTGTATGAAGAATTACCTCATAGCCTTCAGCGTCACTTATGATTTTTGCAATGTTTGGTGCCTGATAGTAAAAGCTTTTCATATCGAAATATCTGAATTGGTTGCCGCCATCAAATACAATTCCATCAGAATAGTTATATTCAAGCTTGTTTGAAAACACAGTGGTTGGTTTTAGATTCTTCACCAAATTATCCCATCTGCCATTTTGCTGAATAAACACCCTTATACGCTGATCAGCCTGCATATTAAAGATGTTTGGTGTTTGGATGGTCAGGTCAATTTGTTGTTTGTGTTTGGTAAATTCAAGTTTTTTTGGATAATAGGGGATGTCTGTTGTAATGGTAACTTGTGGCTCAACCACAAAAAAACGCCTTGTTAATATTACATTCTCATCATCGTCATTATCCATATACACCTTAATAATATAATTGCCTGAAAAGTTAATTTTCATATCGCTGTTTGGAAAAACTAACCTGTAATGAATATAAGATGGAATTGCATTTAACGAAAAGTCATATTTTGTGATATCCCCTTCGGTAAATCCTTCGATATAATCAATGGGGTTTAAATCAGATTGATTCCAGTCACGGTCGCAGTGAATGATTGTATATCTGAAATTGTAACTTTCATCACTTAAATCATCAAATTCCAAAACAAGTTTGTCATCTGTGTTGAGTTCTATTACCGGGTCAGTCAGCTGATCGTTCAGTCGATATAAAAGGACTGTTTGAATATGTTTGTCATAAACCAAATCTTTATTCTTTATTGTTTGTGACTGAACAGTTATTATTATGACTAATAAAAGAGTAGTAAAGAGTAAAAATCTTTTTAAATATGAATACATCGGGTGTAATTATTTGTTATGGTTATAATTAGACAATAATTTAGAAAATATTCTTAATAATTTTATATTTTTACCAAATCTATTTTCATTTTATATAACTTGCGACTAATTTAATAAATGAATTAATATAAATATGTCAACTATTTATTTTGTTAAAAAAGGTCTGGATATTAAGCTCATAGGAGAAGCTGAAAAGACCATTGTTGACTTGGATGCCAAGCGGTTTGCAATTAAACCTCCCGATTTTATTGGTTGTTTCCCCAAAATGTTAATTAAAGAAGGCGATTCGGTAAAGGCCGGTACACCTTTATTTTTTGACAAATATAGGGAAAATATTATTTACACTTCACCGATCAGCGGTAAGTTTGTTGAACTCAAAAGAGGAGCCAAGCGGAAAATTCTGGAGTTAATAATTGAGTCGGATGGTAAGTTTGAAAGCATTGATTTTGGCTCAGCTGAAATATCGTCACTTGATAAAACAGTTGTTGTTGAAAAAATGCTGAAAAGCGGAGTATGGCCCTTGCTAAGGCAACGCCCTTACTCCGTAATCGCTAATCCTGATGATTCACCCAAGTCAATTTTTGTAACTGCATTTGATTCATCACCTCTGGCACCTGATTTTGACTTACTGGTTCAGGGCAGGGAGGAGGAATTTCAAACAGGACTTGATGTCCTTGCAAAACTTACAACCGGTAAAGTTCACCTGAACACACATAAAGAGCTTAACAGTTCGCAGGTGTTTAGCAGTGCTAGAAATGTACAGGTTAACACTTTTGCCGGGCCTCACCCTTCGGGTAACGTGAGTGTGCACATCAGCCGTATCGATCCTATTAATAAAGGAGATGTGGTTTGGTACATCAATGCTCAGGATGTAATTACCATTGGAACCTTGTTTTCTACAGGAAAATATGACAGCACCAGAGTGGTTGCACTCACCGGTTCTGAAGTGACGAATCCAAAGTATTATCGTGCACATATTGGTGCCAACATTACTAATATGGTAGTGAACAATATCAATGGTGATAACAACCGGTATATAAGCGGCACTGTTTTAACCGGAACTAAAATTGAAAGTGACGGTTTTTTGGGCTTCTACGATGCACAGATAACAGTTATTCCTGAAGGCGATTATTATGAATTCTTCGGATGGGTACTTCCCGGTTTTGGAAAGTGGAGTTTTTCAAAAACCTTTCCGGCTTTTCTGTCACCCAATAAAAAGTATCGCCTCGATACAAACCTTCATGGTGGTAAGCGTGCTTTTGTTGTAACCGGATTGTATGAAAAGGTATTCCCTTTTGATATTTACCCGATGCAGCTGATGAAAGCAATCATCGTTGAAGACATCGACCTGATGGAGAATATGGGAATTTATGAAATTGATGCCGAGGATTTCGCCCTCTGCGAAGTCATTGATCCTTCCAAGATCAATATGCAGGAAATTGTCCGTAACGGACTGGAGTTGATGCGAAAAGAAATGAGTTAATTAATTTATCACAATAATAACGCATGAAAGCGCTTAGAAAGTTTTTAGACAAACAAAAACCACACTTCGAGAAAGGGGGAAAGTTTCATTGGCTTTGGTCCACTTTCGAAGGGATGGAGTCTTTCCTGTTTGTATCCAACGCGGTTACTACCAAAGGAGCACACATCAGGGATTCTATCGATATGAAAAGAACCATGACAGTGGTGATTATGGCCACGTTGCCGGCACTCTTTTTTGGAATGTGGAACGTGGGATACCAGCATTTTTTATCGCTGGGCGAAACCACTGATTTTTGGCAAAATATGGGCTATGGTGCCCTGAAGCTTATTCCAATCATCATTGTATCGTATGGTGTGGGATTGGGAATTGAGTTCTATTTTGCCCAAATAAACGGACATGAAATAAATGAGGGCTATCTGGTAACAGGTATGCTGATACCGTTGATCGTTCCGCCTAATGTGCCATTATGGATATTGGCAATCGCTGTTGCTTTTGCTGTAGTTTTTGGCAAAGAGGTTTTTGGCGGAACCGGTATGAATGTGGTAAACCCTGCCTTAGTGGCCAGAGCATTCCTGTTTTTTGCCTATCCCGGTGATATGTCGGGCGATAAAGTATGGATTGCGGAGAAAGCAGATTCTTACTCTGGAGCTACCCCTCTTGGTGATGCACTGGTTGGAAACTTCGATCATTTTCACACATTTAGTGATATGTTCTTTGGGTTCATCCCCGGTTCGGCAGGAGAAACCTCCACACTGATGATTCTAATAGGTGCTGTTATTCTTTTAGCCACGGGTATGGCTTCGTGGAGAATAATGTTTTCGGTATTTACCGGCGGGCTTGTTATGGGACTTCTGTTTAACTGGTGGGGTGCCAATGAATATATGGAACTTCCGGCTTATTATCATTTGGTAATGGGTGGCTTTGCTTTCGGAGCTGTTTTTATGGCCACCGATCCGGTTACTTCGTCGCAAACAGCCAAAGGGCAGTGGACCTATGGATTTCTTATCGGTATGATTGCAGTACTTATCAGAGTGTTCAACCCGGCTTATCCTGAGGGGATGATGCTGGCCATTCTGTTGATGAATGTATTTGCTCCATTAATCGACCACTACGTTATTGAGTCGAATATTAAAAAACGTCTGAAACGTTTAAAGGTAGTTACTAACAGCTAATAATTAAATTATGAATAATAGTAACGGATATATATTAAGGTATGCTGCCATAATGGTAATAATTGCAGCTGCTCTGTTATCATCGGCAGCTATGCTTTTAAAACCTTTTCAGGAGAAGAACATGGCCATTGAAAAGATGGGTGGCGTGTTGGATGCAGCAGGTATTCACGATATCTCAACCGATGAAATGATAAAATCGTTTAACGACTACGTAACCAAAGAGGTTGTAATTGATCAGGATGGTAAAGTAGTTGAAGAATACACCGAAGGAGCTATGGAAAAAGGTAAAGCCTTTACCATTAACCTCAAGGAACAACTCTACAATAAATCACAGGGAAAACCTTACGAGCTTCCTTTGTATGAGTTAAGCAAAGATGGAAAGACCATTTACATTATCCCAATGTTGGGAGCAGGTTTATGGGGTCCCATCTGGGGAAACATTGCTTTGAAGGATGACCTGAATACGGTAATTGGTGTTTACTTCGATCACAAAGGTGAAACACCCGGCCTGGGTGCTGAAATTACAACTAAAGCTTTCAGAGACCCTTTCGCAGGCAAAACCATTTTTGATGAAAACGGAAAGTTTACTTCAATCAAGGTTGTAAAGGGCGGCGCTAAGAAATTACCTCAGAATATGCAAATTCACGGTGTGGATGCTATTTCGGGAGGAACGATTACAAGTAATGCGGTTAATGACATGATCAAGAATGTGCTGGGGAGTTATTTAACCTATTTTGAACAAATCAGAAAAAACAAATAAGATATGAGTGCAGAGACCAAAGAACGCGAACCATTGTTCTCGCCAAAAAACATGAAGCTGATTACCAAACCGCTGAATCTGGATAACCCGATTACAGTACAGGTATTGGGTATTTGTTCGGCTTTGGCGGTAACAGCAAAATTGAAACCGGCCATCGTGATGTCGATTTCGGTAATGGTAGTACTTGCTGCTTCCAATGTGGTGGTTTCACTGCTGCGAAACGGAATTCCTCAACGTATCAGAATTATTGTTCAGCTGGTGGTAATTGCTACCATGGTGATTCTGGTTGACCAGATTCTAAAAGCTTTTGTTTACGACATCAGTAAACAGTTGTCGGTGTTTGTGGGACTGATTATTACCAACTGTATCATCATGGGACGACTGGAAGCATTTGCCATGGGAAACAAACCCTGGCCTGCTTTTCTGGACGGAATCGGTAATTCACTGGGCTATGGTGCCATTCTGGTTATAGTGGCTTTCTTCAGAGAGTTACTGGGATCAGGAACCTTGTTCGATTACCATGTAATTCCTCAAGCATTTTACGAAATGGGTTACAAAAATAACGGGCTGATGATTTTACCACCCATGGCGCTGATTACCGTTGGGGTTATCATCTGGCTGCAGCGTCATCGTAACCGAGAACTGATTGAAAAACATTAATGACTGTTAGAGATTAAAAAGCTATTACTATGCAAGAAATATTTAACATATTTATAAAATCCATCTTTGTCGACAACATGGTGTTTGCCTACTTCTTAGGCATGTGCTCCTATCTTGCCGTATCGAAGACGGTTAAAACCTCCGTTGGCCTGGGGCTGGCGGTAGTGTTTGTTTTGGGAATTACCGTTCCGGTTGACTATCTGCTTAACGAATACATTCTTAAAGCAGGTGCTTTATCATGGGTTGGCCCTGAGTTTGCTGACGTTGACCTGAGCTTCCTGAGTTTTATTCTTTTCATTGCCATTATTGCCTCTATGGTTCAATTGGTTGAAATGATTGTGGAGAAGTTCTCACCGGCATTGTACGCATCATTGGGTATTTTTCTACCCCTGATTGCTGTTAACTGTGCAATCCTTGGTGGTTCCTTGTTTATGCAGGAAAGAGATTATCAGAGCGTGGCACAGGCTACCTCATTTGGCCTGGGATCGGGTATTGGTTGGTTTCTGGCTATTGTGGGTATCGCCGCCATTCGTGAAAAAATTCGCTATTCAAATGTTCCGCCTGCATTACGCGGACTGGGAATAACCTTTATCATTACAGGGTTGATGGGAATTGCATTCATGAGTTTCCTTGGAATTAAATTATAATATTAATAAATCGACGAAAAGATGATTTTACTTCAAATATCAATAGGAATGGTCATTGCCATCAGTATTGGTGTTTTCCTCGTGGTTACTTTATTACTGGTTGGGATTCTTCTTTACGCTAAAAAGAAACTAACCCCTTCGGGTGAAGTTACCATTAAAATTAACGGGGAAAAGGAAATTACCACCGAACCGGGTTCAACCATTTTATCAACCCTTTCAAATCAGAAGATTTTCCTTCCATCAGCATGTGGTGGCGGCGGTACCTGCGGTATGTGCCGTTTACAGGTTATTAAAGGTGGCGGCTCCATTCTTCCAACGGAAAAGGGATTCTTTACACGGAAAGAGCAAGCCAACGACTGGCGGCTTGGTTGTCAGGTTAAAGTGCGTGAAGACATGGAAATTGAAGTTCCGGCTGAAGTATTCGGAATCAAGAAATGGGAATGTGAAGTGGTTTCCAACGACAATGTGGCTACCTTTATTAAGGAGTTTGTGGTTCGTTTACCTGAAGGTGAACACCTCGATTTCAAATCGGGCGGTTATATCCAGATTGACGTTCCGAAAATTGAAGTTGACTTTGGAAAAGACATTGAAGTTGACGAGCAATACAAAGCCGATTGGGACAGCTTCAATATGTGGAGCCTGAAAATGAAAAACCCTGAAGAGCAGTATCGTGCCTATTCAATGGCTAACCATCCTGCTGAGGGTGATATCGTCATGCTCAACATCCGTATTGCCACTCCACCCTGGGACAGAAAGAAAAACGGATTTATGAATGTAAATCCCGGAATTTGTTCTTCTTACATCTTCTCTCGCAAACCGGGTGATAAAGTTACCGTTTCAGGACCTTACGGTGAGTTCTTCATCAAAGATACTGATAACGAAATGATGTTTATTGGTGGTGGTGCAGGCATGGCTCCCATGCGTTCGCACATCTTCGATTTGTATAAAACAAAGAAAACCCATCGAAAAGCTACCTTCTGGTATGGAGGCCGTTCAAAAAAAGAGCTTTTCTATGTTGACCAGTTTGAAGCCATTGAAAAGGAGATGCCAAACTTTAAGTTTTCGGTAGCTCTGTCCGAACCTTTGCCCGAGGATAATTGGGATGGTTACGTTGGGTTTATTCATCAGGTTATTTTTGATAATTATTTGAAAAAACATCCGGAACCTGAGGAAATTGAATATTACCTCTGCGGTCCTCCAATGATGATTGATGCAGTCAAAAAGATGCTTGATGATCTTGGTGTACCCGAGGAGAATGTTATGTTTGATGACTTCGGTAGTTAATCATAAAATATTAGTTAAGGGAGGTTGAGTAGCCTCCCTTTTTTTGTTTCTTTGCGTTGAATTTTCAGACCATTTTAATTAATATAACAATGAAAAAATTACTGTTTCTATTTTTGACTATTTCTGTTTTTAGTATTGAAGCATTTAGTCAGGATTTTATCTATACCCGTAATAATAACCGAATAGCCGCTAAAATTATTGACCTGGATATTTCCGAGGTTCATTACAAAGATTATAACAATCAGGATGGACCGGTAATTGCCATTAAAAACAATGAAGTCAGCCTTATTGCTTTTGAAGATGGTCACCTTGAATTTTTTCAGCCGGTTAAGAAGATTGTGATGCGCAACGATTTCAAACAGAATCTTTTTACTTATCACCTGGCAGACTTGATTGTCAACAATTTTACTATTTCGTTTGAGCATATTAATAAGAAGGGTACCATGGGTTTTGATATTCCTCTTTCATTTGGATATGGAAACTCAGCACAAGTTGATGATTTATATAACCAGTTTTATACTGGTTTGAATTTAAACTTTTACCCCACGGGGCAAGGCAAATGGCGTTTTATCACAGGACCCGGGATGAGAATTGGTATGGCTAAATGGGATTATTACGAGTATTACAATGAGAGTAATCATAATTATGAAGAAACTACAGGTTACTTTAAATTGTTCGTCAACAACGGTGTTGTATTTACTCCCATCAAGGCACTTAGCTTTTCAGTTGTAGGTTTTATCGGTATCAGGTACGTATTTGAAATGCCTGAAGGATATAGCCATAAGGTTCGAACCACCGGTGGGGTTTCAGTTAACCTCTCCTATCGCTTCTAAAATCATATTTAATGTATCGCTGGCTCTTTCCACTGATTCTTTTATTGGGTAGTTGTTCACCTGAACAGTTGCCTGAAAAAGTACAGGGTTCAGCTCAGGGTACTTATTATTCCGTTATTTACTTTGATCAGCAGCATCGAAATCTGAAAGTTCAAATCGACTCGCTGCTGGATGCTTTTGACCAGTCAGTATCATTGTGGGTGCCAGGTTCTGTCTTATCACGAATTAACAATAATGACAATTTGGTAAATCCTGATCGCTGGTTTATTGAAAATTTCAACTATTCACAACAGATGGCACTGGCTACTGACGGTGCTTTTGATTGTACTGTTGAACCATTGGTTCGCGCATGGGGTTTTGGCTTTGATGAATCAACGCATGTAGACTCTGCTATCGTTGATAGTATTATGGGTTTTGTGGGGTTCGATAAAATCAAGATTATCAATAATAAAATTGTAAAGGCAGATCCACGAATTAGAATCGACTTTAACGCCATTGCTCAGGGCTATTCAGTAGATGTGGTTGCTGATTTTTTAAGGAGCAAGGGAATCAATAATTATCTTATTGATATTGGTGGAGAGGTTGCTGCCAATGGGTCGAAACCCGGCAGTAGGCCCTGGAAAGTTGGAATAGAAAAGCCTGCAAAGCATAAAGAGGACGATCGTGAACTGAAAATCGTAATTGGTTTGCACGATAAGTCGGTAGCAACATCAGGTAGTTATCGAAAGTACTACGAAAAAAACGGTATTCGCTATTCTCATACCATTAATCCTAAAACAGGCTATCCTGTGAAACACTCATTATTGAGTGTATCAGTGATAGCTGATAATACGGCATTAGCCGATGCGTATGCTACTTCATTTATGGTTATGGGATTTAAAAAGGCTCGCAGTTTTGTTGAAAAAGATACTACTCTGGAAGCTTTTTTTATCTATTCCGATTCAGCCGGTCACAATCAAACATATGCTACCCCGGGTTTTAAAAAAATGATTATAGAAGAGTTTGAGTAGCTTTGTCTCGCAATGATGTATGGAACAATTATCGTATATGTAAAACTTTAAATGTTTTTCCAGCTTTTTATTTTATGCCCTTTTACTGCAAAGAAATAAATAAAAGCATACAGCGGGATTAGTACCCAATAAGCCACCTGAGAGTTATATATATCGGAAAGCTTTCCCCATAGCAATGGAAGCAGAGCTCCACCCGAAATTGCCATAACGAGAAGTGCTGAACCGGTATTGATAAACTTTCCTAAACCATGAATGGCCAATGGCCAAACAGCGGGCCAAACCAAAGCATTGGCAATACCTAATGCGGCGATAAACAATACTGATGTATATCCTTCGGTGTAAATGGCAGCCAGCGAGAACAGGACTCCCAAAAGAGCCGAAAACTTAAGTGCTGTTTTTTGTGTAATGTATTTTGGAATCAGAAAAATGCCGATTACATAACCTGCAAGCATACCAATCATGGTAAAAGTTGTAAAAGCCTTGGCTTCGGAAAGAGGAATGCCCAGCGATTGTCCATAGCGGATAATGGTATCGCCGGCGATAACTTCAGCTCCCACGTAGAAAAATAGCGTGAGTACACCAAAAACTAAATATGGAAAAGAAAAGATGGTTTTGTGTTGCTCTTCATTGCTAATACCATTTGCATTATTTTCATCCGATTCATCATCTTCAGTATTAACATCCGGAAGGTGAGCAAAAAGCAACCCTAAACCACTAATTACAAGAATAACAGCCATTCCGATATAAGGAATAATCACACGATGTGCTATTAAATCAAGTTCGGCTTGTTTTGCCGAGGCAGTCATTGTTTCAATAGATTTAAAAAGTGCATCATCCCCTTCGTGAACAATGAAATAAGCCAGTGCTAACGGAGCGATGGCTCCCGCAACTTTATTGGCAATTCCCATGATGCTAATGCGCTTTGCTGCACTTTCTATGGGGCCAAGTATGGTGATGTATGGATTAACTGCCGTTTGCAATAATGACATACCTGTTCCTAATATGAAAAGACCCGTAAGGAAAAAGAAATAGGTTCGTGAATAGGCTGCTGGTATAAATATCAATGCTCCGGCAGCCATTACGAAAAGAGCCATACTCATTCCATTTTTAAAACCTACCTTCTTCATCAACCATGAACCCGGCAGTGCCATTACCGTGTAAGAGATATAAAATGCAAAAGTTACAAACAATGCCTGAAAGTTGGTAAGCTCACAAGCTGTTTTCAAATAGGGAATCAACATCCCGTTTAACCAGGTAATAAATCCCAGAATAAAAAATAGCACACCAATTATCGTAATCGACATGATGTAACTGTTTTTCTTGCTTGATGTCTCTTTTTGCATAGTAGTATTGTTTAAATCAAACCATTAATTGTAAGGGTACAATAATAATAAAAAAAAGTCGGGCTAAACGAATTTAACCCGACTTTTTTAAAAAATTTATAAAACTTATCGTTGAATTGCAATTTTTTGTGAAAATGTTTTTCCGCCGACATTAATTTTCATTATATAAATTCCATTTGAAACAGTTCCGTCAGGTGTCCAGGTTAACTGATGTTCTCCTGCTGTGAGGTTGTTGTTTACTAAAGTGGAAATTTGTTTACCCTGTAATGAATAAATATCAATGGTTGTTTGAGCATCCTTTTCAAGGTTAAATGAAATGGTAGCTGATTCGGTAACAGGGTTGGGAAAGGTGGAAAGGCTGATGTTGGCAGCATTAGTTTCATTGATACCCACATATTTTAGCATCTCTTTATGTCCATTCATGATTTCTTTGGTATCAAGGTCCTGAACAAATGCCACAACTTCCAGCTCATCAACATTCCAGTCATCGCCAATTTCAAAGTCATATTCCAACACAAGAGTATTGTTATTAGCAATATCAACCGGGGTTCCGTTAGCATTCGGAAGCATCATGCGTTCCACAAAATCAAGCTTTGTTTGTCCCTGCCAAGAGTAAGCAATTTCTGATTCGGTAACTGCAAAATGAAGTACAAAGTTATTACCCATCACTGGGCCGTATTTCATAACGGTAACCACTACATTGTAACCTCTGGCTGTTGCTGTAGTTGTAAACTGTAAGCCAATACCTACTCTTACTGGTGTTCTATCGTCAACCAGGGGTTCATAAGCAGGGAAGAGTGATTGGCTATTACTTCCACCAACATAAGATACTAAACCGTCGAAAACTGCTGTTGGATATCCTGTAATACCATAATAACCCGTTCTTGCAGCAGCGGCATCATTATTAAATGGGTCGTTAGAATTATAATTATGATACTCCAGAACTGCAACAGGTTTTCCTGCTTCTACCAAATCATCAGCTCCCATGGCTGCACCAGGGCAATAAGGGCAACCTGTTCCTGTACCAATTTCTAACAATACCATGTCTCTTTCGTGAATATAGGTATAAATGTATTTATTTTTTGAATCATTTGAGTTATCCATATCATCATCAAGTAAGGTTGTAACTTCTATATTATAATAGTCGTTAGCTGATGCAAGTTCAAATTCACTAAAAGTTATGCTTTGATATTCACCTTTCGGAAGATCTGTTACAGTTGCAGTGTCACTATATACCATATTGCCATTACTTGTTGTCGCTGTACAAACAACTTTAAAGGTTTCAGTGCTTAAGCCATAATTATACACACTTGCTTCCGGTGTATAGTTGCTGTTAGGGTCAAAATAGATATCACCCAAAACCAAAGTAGTTGAAACATCATGCATAAAAGGAGTAAACAAACGAATGTCATCAATATACCAATCGTTGATATTGTATGAATTACCTGTAAAATAAAAACAAAACTGGAAATCAGAAGCACCTACATCAGGTGTTGTAATTGTTAAAATTTTCTGTTCGGCAGCAATGTCTGCGCCCGGAACTTCCCAGACTGTATTCCAGTCACCGTTACCTGAACGGGTTGCAACACCGATATGCTCAGTTGAACCGCCATAAAAGTCAAACATGTGATTGAATTCAAGTGAAAGATCAGTTACACCTGTTAAATCAACTACCGGAGAAATAAATCTTGTTGAACCGTTAAACTCCGGACCCCAATGAAGTCTTGCCTCGCCTGCCTCAGCTCCTTTAGCATTTTGTGAACCCCTACGTGCCCAGTTACCACTATGCGCATCAATAGACCATCCTGAAGGAGGAAAAGTTGAGGCTGTAAAATTTTGTGTAACATATGTTTGTGCATTTGTAAACCCAAAAGCCAACACTAAGGAAATAAAAAGATAGATTTTTTTCATAATTTATAATTAAAATTAACCAATAGACATATGTCTATATAAATTCGTTGCAGCAAGAAAACAAAAAGATATTTATAATAGTGAAGTAATTTTAAAATGAAGCCTGCGCCACCCACTTAATTTTTACCTCTTCAGATTGCATCAGGTTCATCACTCTTCTTTTTAAAGAGGTTCGGGCACGTGAAAGCTGCGATTTGGATGTGTTAACCGATATTTTCATCATATCTCCAATTTCTTTGTGCGAATAACCTTCGATAATATTCAGGTTAAATACTGTACGATAACCATCAGGCAGATCGTGAACAAGCTTTAGCAACTCTTCATGGTTCATTTTTGACAGGGCATCGTGGTCGTAATTGATTGCAAGGTAGTGTTGAGCATCTTCCGGATCAATACCTTTGGAAATAAGATTTTTTCTTTTATAAAAGTTTAGAGCAGAGTTAATCATTATTCTACGCATCCAACCTTCAAATGAACCTTTTCCGCTGTAATCTTTTAAATATCTGAAAACTTTGATAAATCCTTCCTGAAGGATATCTTCAGCATCAGTAGAATTTTTTGCATACCGTAAGCAAATACCAAACATGCCGGGAGAATACTTTTCATACAATCTGAATTGTGCCTGACGGCTGTTGTTTAGACACTGGGTAATGATTTCCTTTTGACCAAGTAATTTTTTTTCCATATAGCCATTTAATAAACAGAGTTTGTGCTTAACCTTGCTGTTAAGTTGAGCACAAAAATATATTTTTAGAAATGCAATGGGGTAATATATACTTCTACAAAAACACTACAACTTAGATTATACTTCTACAACAACTGTATTGTACTTCTACAGTAAAATAGTTATAATATAGAAAAACAGATAGATAGAAAAATTGTAGTTCTACTATATTTATAGATCACCTATATAATCTGTTAACCCGGTCTTATTGTCGATACCGCATTTTTTTCGTAAGCGGTAACGGCTCATTTCAACAGCTTTGATGGAAGTATTGTTGATAGAGGCTATTTCTTTTGAGCTTAACTTCAGTTTTAACATCGCACACAACCGTTCTTCGTTTCGTGTAAGGTTCGGAAAACGCTGTTTTAGCTTACTAAAGAATCCATCATAGGTTTGGTTTACTTTCTGTTCAAACAAATCAATATCATCCTGGATCTGCAACATCTGCTTAACATTAAAACTGAGTTCTTTTAACTTTTTACTAGTCTCTTCGCCAGCGGTAGTCGATAATTCTTTAAGGTCGTATCGTAATTCCTTTAGTAATTTGTTTTTTTGTACAATGTGCAAAGCAAAACTCATTAGGTCGTCATCTCTGGTTTTAATCTCTGATGCCATTAAGTCCTGCTGGGCCTTATGCAACTCTGCATCTTTTTCCCGAATCTGCCGTTGTTTTTTTACTACGATGTTGTATCGAATAATAAACAAAATGGCCAACAAAATGAAAATGATTAATGAAGCAATAAGAATGTTCATTTTTAATCTGTTAATCTTTTTATCCTTTGTTAGCATTTCAATATCATATTTTTGAAGCTTGTATTGAATATTGTCGAGCTCCGATAGTAGCTGGGTTTTAATAACGGCAATGTTGTTCTTTTCATTTTCCTTTGAAATAGAGTCTTTGCACAATTCGTACTTTTTATAATAATAGAGTGCTGTTTTCAGATTTCCCTTTTTTTCGTAAACAGTGCTAATGCCTTTTAATGCTTCAAGTTTATATTTGTTAATTAAATTCTTTTTTGAGATAGTAAATGCTTCCTGATAATTATTTTGTGCTTCATCAAGCGAATCGAGAACAACTGCATTTTTACCCATCAACACCAGTACGCTGGCAATATTTTTTTGATCGTTGGCTACCCGGTAATGAAGTAAGCTTTGTTTGTAATACTTCAACGCCTCAGACGGGTTCCCCATTGCATCATAGGTAGAACCGATATTTTCAAGGTTGATGGCAATTCGTCTTAAATCATGTAGTTGTTCATGCATAACCAGGCTTTGTTTGTAGTAGTCGAGCGCTTTTTTGTAATTACCTTTAATTCTATCTATTTCTCCTATGTTATTTAGTGCTGAAGCTATGCCTGCTTTGTCATTTAATTTTTCACTAATAGTAAGCAGTTTGTTGTAGTAATTATTTGCTTTGTCGTTGTCTTTAAAGCTGAGAAACAGTCCGCCTAAATTATGATACGAAGTGGCTAAAAGCTTTTCGTCGTTTAATTCCAAAGCAATATCCATCATTTTGTTGTAGTAGCTTAATGCCTTGTCCAACTCAAAATTATTATTGTAGTACATGCGCCCTAGTTTGCTAAAAATCATTGCTATTTCTTTTTTGTCTCCCTGCTCTTTAAAAAGCTTTTCACTAATCAAATAGTAATTAATGGCTGGTTGAAGGTTGTTTTCAGTTGCATACAAATCTCCCATTAACTGGTTTATTTTTGCTAAAATTTCAACTGAGTTAACATCATGTGCATATGATAAAGCTTCTCTGTTATATAAAAGTGCCTTTTGAGGGTCAGATATTTTTAGTTTATCGGCTTTTGTATAGAGCGCAACGGCTTTGTTATACGATTTATCCTTTTGATTTTTATTTATAGAAAGCGTATCAGTTGGAACAGTTGCATTGATAACTAATGGCAGCAGCAATAGAAAAATGATGGGGTAACTATAATGTGATATTTTTTGCATGTAACAGTTAGTTGCTAAATCATTAAATACCGATTTAAGAACAAAAGTAATCATTTAACTTCAAGCATAACCCGATACCTTCATTTTTACATTTTGTCTATCTTTTTCTATTGTTAAAATTCCTTATGTTAAGATAATTTGTTATTAATGCAGGTTAATTATTTTTACCTTTGCTGCCTACTGATTCAGAACCTATGATTAGCATTGAGATTAGAGAGGTAACCAAGCTTTACGGTGCACAAAAAGCACTGGATAATATTAGTTTTTCAATTAATAAAGGTGAAATTATTGGGTTGCTTGGTCCCAATGGTGCCGGGAAATCAACGTTGATGAAAATCATCACTTCGTTTATTACGCCCAACTCAGGAACCGTTCTGATTAACGGGTCTGATGTTCTGGAGGATAATCTCAATACCAGAAGGAAAATTGGTTACCTTCCGGAAAACAATCCGCTTTATACTGATATGTATGTCAGGGAGTATCTTTCGTTTGTTTTAAAAATATACAAAACCTCGTTTGATGTTAAGCAGCGTGTTGAAGAGATGATTGAACTTACCGGGTTAACACCGGAAAGTCATAAGAAAATAGGTGCTTTATCTAAAGGTTACCGGCAAAGGGTAGGTTTGGCGCAAGCTTTGATTCATGATCCTGAAATATTAATTTTGGATGAACCTACTTCAGGGCTCGACCCCAATCAGCTGGTTGATATCAGGCAAATTATTTTGGATCTGGGAAAAGAAAAAACCATTATTCTCTCAACGCATATTATGCAGGAAGTAGAAGCCATGTGCGACAGGGTTGTTATTATTCATAAAGGAAAACTTGTGGCTGACGACCTTACCTCTAACTTATGGAAGATTGCAGGAACCGGAAATTATTATGAAGTTGAGTTTAAAGAGAAAATAGAGGCTTCGGTACTTGAATCGTTAACCTTTGTTATTAAAGCATCGAAGCAGGATAAAAGAAGTTGGTTGCTGGAAGCTAAAAGGGGAGAAGATATCAGGGAAGCTATTTTTAATTTTTCAACCGAGAAGGGGTATCATATACTTTCGCTTTCGCAAAGTGAACAAAAAATGGAAGATGTATTCCATTCGTTGACTATTGATACATAAGGTGTAAAATAATTATCTGATTTTTATTAACTGGATGATTAAAATATTATACCTTTGCCCCCGTTATGAAAATCTCATAACAGTGGAGGGATTTGATTGATTGCAACCACATAAAAAAAATGCTAAAACAATTTTAGCCTGCCAATCGTCAAACGCCTTTCATTTGGTGTTCATTTTTTTAAAGTTTATTATGTCATATTTATTTACATCAGAATCGGTTTCTGAAGGACATCCTGATAAAGTAGCCGATCAGATATCGGACGTGTTGCTTGATAATTTCCTCGCGTTCGACCCAAGTTCAAAAGTAGCTGTTGAAACAATGGTTACTACCGGCCAGGTAGTTGTTGCAGGAGAAGTTAAAACTGTAACCTATGTGGATGTTATGAAAGAGGTACGTAAAGTCATTAATAAGATTGGTTATACCAAAGCCGAATATATGTTTGATGGCAATTCTTGTGGAATTCTTTCAGCAATTCACGACCAGTCGGATGATATTAACAGGGGTGTTGAAAGAGAAGTTACCGAAGATCAGGGAGCGGGTGATCAGGGAATGATGTTTGGTTATGCCACCAACGAAACCGACAACTATATGCCTTTACCTGTTGTAATTGCTCATGCTTTGGTTGAAGAAATGGCAGAGATTCGTCGTGAAGGAAAAGAGATGTTATACTTGCGTCCCGATTCAAAATCGCAGGTTACCATTGAGTATTCAGACGATAACAAGCCTGTAAGAATTGATACTATTGTTGTTTCAACCCAGCATGACGAATTTGCTTCGGATGAAGAGATGTCGAAAAAAATCAAAGAGGATGTAATTAACATTCTTGTTCCCCGTGTTAAAGCAACCTTTGAAAATGCTGCTATTCAGGCATTGTTCGAAGACAACATTACTTATCATGTGAATCCTACCGGTAAATTTGTTATTGGTGGCCCTCACGGTGATACCGGTTTAACAGGCCGTAAAATAATTGTTGACACATACGGTGGTAAAGGTGCCCACGGTGGTGGTGCTTTCTCAGGAAAAGATCCGTCAAAAGTTGACCGTTCAGCTGCTTATGCTTCACGTCATATTGCTAAAAACTTTGTGGCTGCCGGAGTGGCAGATGAGATGCTCGTTCAGCTTTCGTATGCAATTGGTGTTGCCGAGCCGGTTGGTGTTTTTGTAAACACTTATGGTACTTCAAAAGTTAGTTTGTCAGATGGTGAGATTGCAGCCAAAGTAAAAGAAGTATTCGACCTTCGCCCGGCTGCCATTGAACGCAATCTGAAATTACGTAACCCCATCTATCTTGAAACAGCAGCTTACGGACATATGGGCCGTGAGCCAAAAACAGTTACCAAGCATTTTGAAATGTTTGATTATTCAAGAAGAGAAATGTCGGTAAATGAAATAACCGTTGAGCTGTTTACCTGGGAAAAACTTGATAAAGTTGATGAAGTAAAAAGTGCCTTTGGTTTGTAATCAAATCACTTTAATAAAAAAATCCCGGGAGACTGCTTCCGGGATTTTTTTGTAAAAAAAACAGTCAGATTCTAAACCCGACTGTTTTTCTCGTTTTTCATCGTATGAAAAAACTACTTAATAATAAGTTTCTTTGTTTGGTGAATGCTTCCATCAACTATGATTGAATAAAAATAGACACCTTGTGTAAGATCTGAAACATCAAAGCTCACTTTGTTTGAACCTACAGAGAGGTTAGCTGATTTTACAACACTTCCCAACAGATTAATAACTTTTACTGATGCACTGGATGCATTGTTGTTCAGGTTATAATCGATGTTTACCATATTGGTGGCAGGATTTGGATAAGCATTAGAGAAAGATACATTGTTAAATGTATTGTCATTAACACCTTCAGCTGCAGAATAGGCATATTTTACAACAACTGATGCATTAATATCAGGATCGCCAAGATCATAGAATGTATACTTGATAATGGTAATTCCCTTTTTCTCGTTTGCTATGTAATGAGCTGAGAAAGCACCATTTTCAGTGGTCTGGCCTGCAGGTAATACATAGTTGGTTGATGATGTATCCATATTAGCAGGGAGACATGCACCGGCCCAGCAAAAATAATTTTCGGTACCCGGAACCGTGTCAATATTTTTGCGAATTAATCCAACGCGCAATACGCCTTCGGTGTTATTTTTCACATTGGCTTCAAATACCAACTCCCAGTCTGGAGAGTCATCCCACCAGAAACCAATAGTATCAGGTAACAATTCACCTTCGTGATACAACTCAAGTGGATTCTGAGCCATAGTCGACATAAAGAATCCGAATAAAAACAGGAAAGAAAATAAAACTTTTTTCATCATAATTTAGATTTAGTGTAACATCAAATTTGTTTCAAAAACTGCGCCAAAAATAGAGAATAACAAAACCTTATTGAGGGAGTTATAAAAATTTAACAATTTACTAACTAATTATCTTGACAGCTGAGTGACATAAATAGTTGTCCAAATTTTACTTTTTTTGTTAAATTAACTAGAACACATCAAACCTTTTGAATGTATCAATTGTCATTGTGGTAGTTTGCATACATTTGCAGTTAAATTTATTAGATTAATAAACATTTTAATTATGAAAAGATTTTCTTTACTGTTTGCTTTTATAGCATTTTCTGCTGTTTCTCTGTTTAGCCAGTCACAGCGACTAGTACTTGCTGAAGAGTTTACCAATGCCAGTTGTGGCCCGTGTGCCGGGCAAAATCCTGCTTTCGACGCTTTATTGCAGCAGAACACGGATAAAATTACCTCCATTAAATACCATATGAGTTGGCCGGGAGTTGATCCGATGTACACACATAACCCTGCTGATAACAATGCACGTAAGAATCTTTACGGCATTAATGGTGTTCCTCACGTTCAAATGGATGGAGTTTGGTGGAATGGTATGCCATCTGGTGTAACTCAAAACAGAATCAATACTGCTGCTGCAATTCCTTCACCCTTTGATATGCAGGTTCAATATGAATTATCAGAAGATGAAAGCAGAATAAATGTTACTGCCTATGTAACTGCAACACAAAATGTATCGGGTAATCTGAAGCTTTTTCTCGTGGTAATTGAAAAACATATTCATTTTGCATCTCCTCCCGGATATAATGGCGAGAAAGATTTTTATAATGTGATGAAAAAAATTCTTCCTACACGAACCGGATTGAAACTTGAAACATCGATTGATTCAGGAGAGTACTTTGTTGCAGAGAGTTCATGGGAATTAGCCAATGTTTATAATAACGACGAACTGTCAGTTGTAGCATTTATTCAGGATATGTCAACCAAAGAGGTTTTTCAGGCAGCCAATGGTTCAACTGACCCGATTGTTCCTCTTTATACTAATGATGTTGCAATTAGTGATGTTTATTACGTTACCGATAAAAATTGTAGCGGTAAAATGGCTCCTAAAATTAAAATTATCAACAGTGGAGCCGATGAGGTTACATCAATGGATATTGAATACCATGTTAACGATGGTGATGTAACTACTATTAACTGGACAGGAAATCTGGCGTTTTTAGATAAAGAAGAGGTTCAGATAGAGGAGTTTAGCTTTCCATTAGAGGATACAAACAACCTTGTTATAGAGATTACAAATGTAAATGGTGGTGACGATGAGTATGATGCAAATAACTTGAAAGATTTTGAGTTTTACAGAGCTGATTATTTTGACGGCCCGGGATTTATGTTTTTAGCATTGGATAATCATCCTGAGCAAACAACCTGGAAAATGTTTGATTACGAAGGTAATGTTGTTCAGGAGGGTGGCCCTTACACAACACCTGGTGGTACAGTAACGGTTACTCTTAATTTCCCGACATCAAGTTGCTATCGTTTAGAAATATACGATTCAGGTAATGACGGACTTTCGGGAGGAGGATCCTATCAGGTTGCAGGATCAGGTGCTATTTCATTTAGTGGTGCTGATTTTACCGATAAGGATGTAAATGAAATTACTTTTGATATTGTTGGTGTTGAAGAACAGGAAGTAGTTAATAACCTGAGTATTTATCCAAATCCTGTCACTGACAACCTTTCGGTCTCATTTTTATTGAGTGACAGTAAAACCGTATCGGTGGCACTTTATGATATGCTTGGAAAACAGATGATGATTAACAATATGGGTGTTCAGCCTGCCGGATCAATTGATATTGATTTTGATGTTAACAGTCTGCAGTCGGGTGTTTATCTGATTAAAACAGAAGTTGGAAACAGATCTTATGTAAATAAGGTAATTGTGAAATAAGAGATTAATCGCTTATTGAGGTATAATAGACAAAAAGGAGGCTGTTTTAAAAGTCGCGCATGATGTCATCCTGAACGGTGTTGAAGAGGGTATTACGCTGGTAATAAATCGATTTCGACACTGCTCAATCTGACAGGGGTATTGCCAGGGACTTTTGAAACAGCCACTTTATTTATTCGTAATAATAAACTCTTTTAACTCTTCTTGAGATACGGCTTAATATTTCGTAGGTAATGGTTTCGGCTTTTTCAGCAAGTTCCGAAACCTTATGATTGCCATCAAAAATTATTACATCATCACCTTCCGAAGTTTCTACACCTGTCAGGTCAACCATGCACATATCCATACAGATGTCCCCCAGTATTTTAACCGGCTTGTTTTTAACCCAAAGGCTTAATCTGCCATTGCCAAGGTTGCGCATTAAACCATCGGCATACCCTACCGAAACAATACCGATGGTTGTATCTTTTTCTGCAATCCACGAACGGTTGTAGCTTACCGAATTACCTTTTTTAACAGTTTTAATTTGGGAAATGGTCGAGCGCAGACAGACTACATTCTCAAGTTTCCCGTTTTTATCTTCTGTGCCATACAGTCCGATTCCAATTCGAACCATGTCAAAATGAGCCTCGGGAAATCTTTGTATCCCCTCGGAGTTGACTATATGTTTTAATATCGGGTGCTTTGATACTTTTGTAAATTTTGTGGCCATCAGCTCAAAACGATTGATCTGCTCTTTGGTAAAATCGTCAAATTCAGGTTTATCGCTTGCTGCCAAATGCGAAAACAGCGATTGAACATAAATCATCTCGTTTTTCGTAAGTCGCTCCATTAATAAATCAGTTTCATTTTCTTTGAATCCCAATCGGTGCATTCCGGTATCAAGTTTAATGTGAACCTTTACCGGCTTATTCAATGGGATGGGATTGTTGCTGATGGTTTCTTCTAGAAGCTGTAGTGCTCTAAAGCTGAAAATCTCAGGCTCAAGCTGGTGCTTAATCATGGTGTCGAAAGCGTGATCTTCCGGATTCATTACCATGATGGGGAGGTTGATTCCTGCTTTTCGTAATTCAACACCTTCATCGGCATAAGCAACGGCAAGGTAATCAACCTGGTGGTATTGCAACACGTTGGCAATTTCAAAACTACCACTGCCATATGAGAATGCTTTGACCATGGCCATTACCTTTGTAGAAGGTTTGATTATCGACCTGAAATAATTGAGATTGTTAATCAGGGCATTCAGGTTAATCTCGAAAACTGTTTCATGAACCTTCTGTTGTAACAGCTGATTAATCTGTTCGAATTCAAAAACCCTTGCACCTTTTAATAAAATGGTTTGGTTAGCAAAGTTGGTGAAAGAATAATTGGCTAAGAAGCCAGCTGTTGATTCGAAAAATACTGATTCCAGTTCAAATCTGGCAGCCTGCCTCGAGATGGTTGGTCCGATTCCAATGAGTTTCGAAATTTTCTTTTGCATCAGCAGGTTGTTTACTTCTGAGTAAAGGTCGATGTCAGATTTCCCACTTTGCAATATGTCGGAGAGGACAACCACTTTTTGTTTGTGCTGATTTTGCTGATTGAGGAAATCAACGGCAATGTTCAACGAGTTGATGTCCGAATTGTATGAGTCGTTAATGATGGTGCAATTGTTTACCCCTTCTTTGAGCTCAAGTCGCATGGCCACAGGATGCAATTGTTTCATCCCTTCCGAAATTATTTTTTGCTTATAGCCAAGATAGAGCATGGTTGCCCAGCAGTGCATTGCATTTTCCATCGATGCTTTATCAGAAAAGGGAAAGCTAATGGTTGCGCTCGCGTTATTGTATAATGCAGTAACTGTTGTATTGCCTTCTTCAATAACGGTATTTTCAATTATCAGGTTGTCTTCTTCATGGCTTCCCCACGAAAAGGATTCAAGATTACCAAGTATTTCTGATTTAATAAGCACCTCTTGCAACTCATTATGGTCAGAACAGTAAATCAATGCTTTTGATTTGGTAAACAGTTTAAGTTTTTCGCCGATTTTTTGATATTGATTCAGGAAGTTTTCGTTGTGTGCTTCGCCGATGTTTGTGAATATCCCAATATCAGGATCAATGATGGGCTGCAAATACTGCATCTCATCGGGTTGCGAAATTCCTGCTTCAAAAATGGCCATATCATGATTTTTATTGATTTGCCAAACTGAGAGGGGAACACCAATTTGAGAATTATAACTTTTAGGGCTTCGGATTACCTGCTTATCGTAACTTAAAAGCTGATACAGCCACTCTTTGATTACCGTTTTTCCATTACTTCCTGTAATTCCAATTACAGGAATGTTAAAGTTGTTTCGGTGGAAAGCTGCAAGTTTTTGTAGCGCCTTAAGGGTGTCGTTTACTACAAAAATTGCAACATCAGTTTTGTACTGGATTTCTTCAGGAAATTCAGAAATAACAAAGTTACGAACTCCATTGTTGTATAGTTCTTCAATGTATTTATGGCCATTGTTGCGTTTGCTTACAAGGGCGAAAAAGAGTACCTTGTCGGGTGAAATCAATTGCCGGCTGTCTATAAGGATATCTTTAATGACGACTTCTGCCGGATTATCTGATACCAGTTTAGCATCAATTACTCTTGCAATTTGTTCTCCTGAATATTCACTGTGTATCATGCGAAAATAGGGTTATCCCTTGTTATTTATGACGAAGTACTCGTCTGCAACGGGTTGGCGTTGTTTTCGTCAAATGCTCTACGGTTATTATAAATATCGATGGCCAGATAGATTGATTCACGCATGGAGGTTGTGGAGGCTATGTTTTTTCCGGCAATGTTATAAGCTGTACCATGTGCCGGCGAAGTTCGCACGATGGGTAATCCTGCAGTATAGTTAACGCCATGGCTCGCTGCAATGGTTTTAAAAGGGATCAAACCCTGGTCGTGATACATTGCCAGTACAGCATCATACCTGCTATATTCTCCCGACCCGAAAAACCCGTCAGCAGGGAATGGGCCATAAACCAGAATGCCTTGTTTTTTCATTTTTAAGATAGCCGGATAAATGATGCGTTTGTCTTCATCGCCAATAACACCATCATCACCTGCATGAGGGTTCAGCCCCAAAACAGCAATTTTTGGTTTGCCAATAGCAAAATCACGTTTTAGTGATCTTTCAAGAACTTGTAAATTTGCTGTAATCTTTTCTTCATTAAGGCTGGCAGCAATATCTTTTACAGGGATATGCCCGGTAACTGTACCAACGCGTAATGATTGATGTACCATAAGCATTACCACTTCGCTGCTTTTAAATTTCTTAGCTAAGTAATCGGTATGCCCGGCAAAGGGAAAACTTTCGGAAACAATATTGGATTTGTTAAGCGGAGCCGTTACTAAAACATCGGCTTTGGCTTCGTTGATGTCGTCAATGGCGCGCTCTAATGCTTCAATGGCAAACTTCCCTGCCTCAGGTGTTGATTTTCCAAATTCAATATTAACAGGGTCGTTGGTCAGGTTATAGATGTTTACCTTTTTTGAATTTAGCTGTGAGGTATTGTTTACAATATTGTAATTAAAATCCTTCAGATTAAAACTCTTTCGATGGAAAGCCAGTACTTTCGAAAGTCCATAGATAATGGGTGTAAACATATCCATCAGCCGGTTGTCGTTAAGGGCTTTAATAATTACCTCATAACTAATGCCGTTAAAATCGCCGTGTGTAATGGCAACGCGTATTTTCTTTCCTTTTTCTTTAAAAGATGATTTGATCATAGTAGGTTTGTTTTGCAGCAAACAAAAGTAAGCTTTTAGTATGGAATAAAAAAAGCCTCTCTTCGCATTGAAGAAAGGCTTTTTAAATTGAGTCAGGAAGCTTTACTCTTCGTGATTTTCAGCACGAACTTCTTCCATTGATTTTTCATCAAAAAAGCGTCCTGTTGCAAGGAACTGAGCCTGTATCTCTTCATTCCCGTTTTTCAGGTCAACGGTATAACCAACTGCTTTTTCATGTTTCAGATAGGTGTGAACGGTTCCTACTTCATATTCTTTATACTTTTCACTTAAATAGGTTGCAGCAGTTTTAGGAAGTTCACTTTGCGAAACAGTTTCAATCTCTAAGGTTTCACTCATAAATGATTCCTGAACATAATATGTTCCGATTCCTGCAAAATATCCCAGCATGGCCAGTAATGAAATCTTTTTCATATACCAGATAAAGTCGATCTTCTCAAGACCCATAGCAGCAACACCGGC
>Ga0256913_10000107_pt1 | contig 37161 bp, 30 predicted proteins | sample Axial_MatmetaG_FD_185970 | JGI IMG/M metagenome (GOLD analysis project Ga0256913, IMG submission 185970) | Deep-sea worm associated microbial mat communities from Axial Seamount, Juan de Fuca Ridge, Pacific Ocean - Axial_Mat | ecosystem: Environmental > Aquatic > Marine > Oceanic > Microbial... | reverse complement strand
AATGAACCTTGTACTGATTAATTTTTAACGAACCACTGCTTTCGTCCCTGTCCATGCCAATATCACCTGCCGGAATGTGTTGGTCAACCTTAGTAACTTTCACATTTTTCGAAAATGTAACCGGAGCCAGATCTGCATTCAGGCTAAAAATAAAATCAGCCAAAGTTTCAACGGTAATCACATCTTCAACTTCCAGTAAAGATGTTTTCGGGTCAATCTTCACATTAAGACTATGATGAAAAACCCGGTTGTTTTGCGCAAGGGTCGCAACCGAAAAACCTAAAACAAACAATACAGTTATTAATCTCTTCATAATGTTTAAAATTTGAATGTCAAAGATAATTTGTTTTGCGATTGATATAAAAGAGAGGAAATATTTTAAACCGAGACATGAAAATTTATAAGGCAAAAAAAAGAGGCATCCAAACGGACACCTCTCCAAAACATTAACCCTAATAACATTTTAATTATTCAAACTCTTTTCAAGCTCAGTAATAATTTTCTTATTCACTTTTCGGGGATTTAATGCTTTAAAATCCTGCAACTGATGATTATTCTCCACTCATGCTTAAGTAAGCATGCTAAAAAACAGATAAACATTTAACAAGGTTACGATACCGGCAATGGAATAGAGGAAAACTTTCGACAAAAGTGAATTCCGGTATTTCCCCATCACTTTAGATGAGGAAGTAAGGTAAACCTGAAGGAAAATGGTAAAGGGAAGCTGGATACTCAATATCATCTGCGAAATGATTAATCCCTGAAACGGGTTCGAGATAAAAAATATCAATGCAAGTGCTACCAATAGTGAAATAGCAACTCCAAGCCGGGAGTGATTATCTTTAATATCGTAGGGCTCTTTGAACATACCTGCAAAGATGCTTCCCGCAGCAATCCCCGAGGTTACTGTTGACGCAATTCCAGCCATTAATAAGGCTATAGCAAACACAATAGCCGCATTACTTCCCAACAACGGCTCTAACAAATGATTGGCCTGCTGAAGTTCGGTTACCGGCGTTGAGCTTTTAAAGAAGGTAGCGGCAGCCAGCAGTATCATGGCACTGTTAATAGCCCAGCCAATGAGCATTGAAAGCAACGTGTCGGTAAATTCAAAACGCAACTGCTTTTTAATAATTTTCTCATCTTCCCTGTTCCACTGCCGGCTCTGAATCACCTCCGAATGAAGAAAAAGATTGTGTGGCATTACCACCGCTCCCATCACACTCATAATAATGATAATTGAACCCTCCGGGAAAGAAGGAGTAACCCAACCGGCACCGGCAGCAGCCCAGTCGATATTCACCAAAGAAAGCTCGTACAAAAAGGATAAACCGATAATAGAGACAAAAGCAATAATCCATTTTTCGATTTTCAGGTAGGAGTTGGTGAGCAACATGATTACCACAAAAATGGTTGTTAGCACCGCACCGGCAATAATTGGAATATCAAACAACATCTCCAGGGCGATGGCTCCTCCTAAGATTTCGGCTAAAGAAGTAGATATGGAAGCCAGCATTGCAGAAGTTAGAATAAACTTCGACCAGACAGGTTTCAGATAAATTGTCGCTGCTTCCGACAAGCAGTAACCTGTTGCAATACCAAGGTGCGCCACATTATGTTGCAACACCACCAGCATAATAGTTGAAAGGGTAACCATCCAAAGCAGGGTATAACCATAATCGGCTCCGGCAGCAAGGTTCGAAGCCCAGTTTCCCGGATCAATAAACCCAACAGTTACCAACAAACCCGGTCCGATATACCGAAATATATCCAACGCACCCAGGCCGGGTTGGTAGTCTTTGTTGTCAATATTTTTTAAAAAGTTGCTGATGACTTTTTAATTCTTAATAAAACTATGCGGAACATTTATAAAAAACAAAAAAACCGTTTATTGTTTTCAAAAATACAAAATTGAAACTACTTTTTATTCTTTTTAAAAGAACTAACGGGAGACATATCAACACCTTTTAAAACACCTCCCCACAAACTTTCAAGAATTAGATAAACCACCACATCAGGATTCTCATTTTCAACAATATTTTCATCCGACCTATATTTCCAGGCATCAAAAATAAAAACCGACCTGTTAAAACTTTGGTCAATATACGGCATTATAGCTTTTCCAAATGAATCACGAATAAAAAGAAGATTGGGAAGCGTATCGTTACCTGTTTCAAATTCTGTCTCAAACTCCCATTTATAAGGAAACGATTTAGGTACCGGATAGCCAACCTTTTTAACTTTTATTGCTTTAGAAGGAAATTTCTGTTCAAAAACATATTCTGTATCAGTAAAATCATCAATCATGTTTAACATTTTAGCCAGATTTCTCCCATTAGTAACATCTGTTTTTATGTTAAAATCCTGTAACGACAAGACAGGAATGGACGGAAAATCCAACTTAATCCGGTTAATCAATGCGTTATATGCATAAAATGCACCAAGACTATTCCAATGATTATCGGTTTTGTAATACAGGAGGCCGTTCTTCTTTTTCTTCAACAAAACCGGTCGCAAATCCAAAACATTCAGTCCGCTATCATTTAGCTCTTTCACAATTAAATCTGTCCTGGTTTTTCTATTTATTTTATCAACATACGAGGGTAAAAACTCAGGATATATAGAATATTTTATTGGGGCAATAGCAATATAAAGCTTTGTATTTCTCTTGTTAAGGTATGCCTCTCTCCTCAAAAATTCTTTTACTACTTTCTCTATATCAACCTGTTTCATGATATTTGTTCCCCGGTACTCAGCCAATTCATTTTTCACAAGAAACATCCAGCCGTCTTTCCCAAAAATCACCTTATCAGGCATGGGTGATTTTTGCAAAGCATTTATTATCAATTTTGATTTCAGCTTTATAAACTGATTTCTTAAACTAAAATGATCGTTAAAATATTTCTCATATTGAGCCGGAAAAGGATCAAGACTATTAATATCAAATACAGGCTCATCGGCAAGCTTACGATTCTCAGTATTTTCTACTTCCGGGACAACAGGATAAATGCTTTGCATCGCCGGAAATATAACTAACAGCACAAAACCAATGCTTATTATTACATCCCTTATTTTTATAATATTTATCTTACTGTCCAAAGCTTAACCTGTTAAAACCTGTAATATATAAACGGGTTATATGTGTTTGACAATAAATATATTGAACACAATACAAATAACCCAAAATAGAACAATATCATTAATATCGTAAAAGTCGATTGCATGGCAATAAGTCTTCCTCCATGCTGGTCTGACAAGAAACCATCAATATAAATCCTTAATTTTTTGAACACCATCACCGAAGCCAGTGTCCCGATTATAAGAACAACCAAAAACTCAGGGTTCATAAATTTAGCTATTTCATACATACCTGAGTGACTATCGTTTAAACCCAGCATCGCTTTATAGTACCCCCAGGCATATTGAAAATCATCGGCTCTGAAAAGCACCCATGCAAAAACAACAACGGCAAGAGTATAAATATGTTGGAAAGGTTTCCATAATTTTTGTAACAGTCTGTCACCACCAAGACGTTCCAACACAAGGAAAAAACCATGTAGCAAACCCCAGGCAACAAAATTCCAGCTGGCACCATGCCACAAACCCGTCAGAAAAAACACGATAATAAGGTTTATATAGGTCCTTCTTGTTCCCAAGCGGTTCCCACCTAGCGGTATATAAAGATAATCGCGAAACCATGTTGAAAGAGATATATGCCATCTCCGCCAGAACTCTTTTATCGACCGTGAAATATAAGGAAAATTGAAATTTTCCAAAATCCGGAATCCAAAAATACTACCAAGACCAATTGCCATATCAGAATAACCCGAAAAATCAAAATATATCTGAAAGGTATAAGCTATTACGCCCAACCAGGCCGACATTGAAGACAAGTCAGAAGGTATTATCGTGAAGATATTATCGGCCACATAACCAAAACTATTGGCAAGCAACACTTTTTTAGCGAGACCCGTTATAAACCGTTGTACGCCGTAACTGAACTTCTCAATTGAAACCTCTCGTTTTTCGAGTTGTGCTGCTATATCGATATACCTGACAATAGGACCTGCTATTAACTGAGGGAAAAGCGATATATACAAACCAAGGCGCAAAATATTTTTTTGCATGGGAGTTTCTTTCCTGTAAATATCAACAAGGTAAGAAAGTGACTGAAACGTGTAAAAGGAAATACCAACAGGTAATATAATCGAATCGTTCTCTATTGGTGGTATTTTTAAGAAATCAAGCCAAAAATTCAGATTCTCAATTATAAAATTTGCATATTTAAAAATAACAAGCAGCAATAAGTTCAGGCTTACCCCTATAATAAGCATGTTTTTCGACCTCTTTGTACCAGGGTTTTTCCCAACCAGCAGCCCCATAAAATAGTTCATTACTATTGAACCAATCAGCAAAATCGAATAACTGACACCGCCCCAGGCAAAAAATACGAGACTCGAAATAAACAGAAAAACATTTCTCCAGTTTCCTCTAAACAGATAATAACCAATTATAACAATCGGTAAAAAATAAAAAAGAAATATTGGTGAACTAAAAAGCATAAGGATAACTATTTTCAGCGTGATTACAAGGGACTACCTTAAATCTGTTTCTATTACATTGACATCCTTCAAACATAATATTCTATACCTTACACTAACGGGGGAAAAAAATTAATCGGCTAAAATACAATAAAACTAATAAAGGAAAACGAAAAACCCCCAATAAAAAATCTCGTTTAGTTAACCAATAGGACAAAAAAACTACTTATCAACGTTGGCTTCAATAAAACACTTCCGGCATAGCGGTTCATAAGCATCAGTTTCTCCTAATAATACAAGTTTATCATCCTTGGCAGTACGATGAGAGTAATTGGCAAGATTTCCACAACGGATGCAAATGGCATGAACCTTTGTAACATACTCGGCAGTGGCCATTAACTGTGGGATGGGGCCAAAAGGTTTTCCTGTAAAATCCATATCCAATCCGGCAACAATTACACGCTTTCCCCTATTGGCTAATTCATTGCACACCGAAACCAGCTCATCGCTAAAAAACTGAGCTTCATCAATTCCCACCACTTCAAAATCTTCAGCATAAAACAGTATCTGCGATGCATTTTGAACCGGATTGGATTTAACAGCATTGGCATCGTGCGACACCACATCTTCCTCATCATAACGGGTATCAACAGCAGGTTTAAAGATTTCAACCTTTTGTTTGGCAATTCGCGCACGATTCAAACGCCGGATAAGCTCCTCCGTCTTCCCCGAAAACATCGATCCACAAACCACTTCAATCCAGCCCGTTCTATCACTGGCATTTTTGTCTTTTTCTAAAAACATAATTTATCTGATAAGGAATAAATGCAAAGCAATAGTGGTAAAAAGTACTAACTTTGCCAGTCAGCAAATGTAATAACTTTGAAAGTAAATTGATATGGAACAGGAAAAAATCCTTCTTCAAATTGAAAGCGAATTAGTTGCTTTAAGAACATTCATCAGAAAACTCAAGCACGATGCAAAATTGCATCAGTTAGATATTGATCTTATCAAGCAGAAAGCCCGGAGCATGTACGATTCTGTTTTAATGCTTGAACCCACCAGTGAAGCCGTTCCAAAGGCAACGGTTTTTGATATTAAAAAACCTGAACCTGCCAAGGTTCCTGATGAGGAACTTGATGACAGCATGGAGTCGGAAAAAGAACGATTAAAAAAGAATATGCCGGCTGTGGAAGCAGAGGTAATTATGACTTCAGAGGAAGAGATCATGCATGATGCACCGGAAGAACCCGTACAAGCAGAAGAGCCTGTTCAGGTAAGCAAAAATGAACCGGAAAAAGAGCCTGAGATTATTGTTACCGAAGAAAAAACTGAAATCGTAGAATTTGAAATTGAAGAACCTGTTATTGAACCTGAAGTTAAAACGGAACCTGTTATTCCTCCCACACCACCTCGTGATGAAGTAAAACAGGAAATCAAACCTCAGGTCAACCCAACTCCAAAACCCGAACCTGAACCGCAGGTTGATCTGTTTTCAACGGCACCCGAAACAGTGGCCGACAAATTATCTTCCTCAGGAAAGCAAACACTTGCCGATAAATTATCGCAAAGCACACTTAAAAGTCTTCGCCAATTTATTGGCATTAACGAAAAGTTCCTTTTCATCAATGAACTGTTCAATGGTGATATGAGCCGTTACAACAGTGCTATTGACGAACTTGACAGCATGCCAACGCTCAAAGGAGCAAACACATATCTTTTTGAATTAAAAGTTCAAAATATGTGGGATGAAGAAATGGATGCTTACACAAAAATATCGGAATTGCTGGAGATGAAGTTTAGCTTATAAAAGTTCCATCTCAAACTACATATTAAATTTGTGGCTTTGCGACTTTGCGGTAATAATATCAAACCCATTATGAACAAATTTATAGTTTTAATTACGTTTCTGCTTATATCCGGTTTAACGGTTAATGCACAGGATTTACAATACGTCAAGAAAACTAACCACAAGCTCTGCTCAAAAAAATATCATGGCCGGGGTTATGTAAAAAATGGCGACTCCAAAGCAGCAAAGTTTGTAGCTTCTGAATTTAAAAAAGCAGGCCTTAATGGTTTCACGGAGGATTATTACCAGCCATACCATTTTGCCATCAATACTTTTCCCGGCAAAATATCTGTAAAAGCTGATGATGTTAAGTTGATTCCGGGGATGGATTATGTTGTTAGTCTTTCATCAACCGGCTTGCACGGTACTTTTCCTTTAGTCTGGGTTCCGGATAGCATTACAACAGCAGAACAGCTGGTTAGATTTACCGAAACCTGTGGCACAAAAGATGGGTTTTTGGTTCTTTCACAAACCTTTAAAAAGCTGTATGGCATCGATATGCCCTGGGGAAGAGGAGCAATTTTATTGGAAGAAAAACAACCATGGTGGCACGTTTCCAACGGAAGGGAAGTTGGCAACTCGGTTTGGTTGAAAATTGACCAAAACAAACTCGCGAAATCAACTAAGTCCATTCAAATTGACTTTGACAACAAATTTGAAGAGCACTACCAAACCCAAAATGTGGCTGCATACATCGAAGGCACATCTGTTAAAGACACTTTCATTGTTTTTACCGCCCACTACGACCATTTGGGCATGATGGGCAACAAAACCTACTTCCCCGGCTCCAGCGATAACGCCAGTGGCACCACAATGGTTTTAGACTTAGCCCGATACTACGGACAACATCCGCCCAAATATAGCATGGCTTTTATTCTGTTCAGTGGCGAAGAAGTGGGACTGATGGGCTCAACCTATTTTGCCGGAAACCCTTTGTTTCCGCTGAACCAAATAAAACTGCTTATCAACCTTGATATGATTGGAACCGGCAGCGAAGGCATCACCGTTGTAAATGGTAAAGTATTTAATAACCTTTTTCAAAAGATGGTTTCTATCAATGATGAACACCATTACCTTCCGGAGGTTAAAATAAGAGGCGAAGCCTGTAACAGCGACCATTGTCCTTTCTACAAAAAAGGAGTCAAAGCCATCTTTATTTACACCCGCGGTAAAGAGTACATGGAATATCACACGGTAACCGACAACAACGTGCCTTATACCAAATATGAGGATTTCTTTAAACTAATAAGGGACTTGACGGATAGTTATTAAGCATACTTGAATCATGAGCAAACTCTATATAGTCCCCACTCCCATTGGTAACCTGGAAGATTTCACTTTCAGGGCTGTAAAAATTTTAAAAGAGGTAGATACCATTCTGGCAGAAGATACCCGCACCAGCGGCAAACTGCTAAAGCACTACGAAATTGAAACCCGAATGAACTCCTACCACATGTTCAACGAACATAAGATGGTTGAGAGTTTTACCGAACGCCTGTTAGCCGGTGAAACCATGGCACTGATTACCGATGCCGGAACTCCTGCTATTTCCGACCCCGGTTATCTGTTGGTTCGTGAATGCATTAAAAAAGATATTGAAGTGGAGTGTCTGCCGGGAGCCACTGCCTTTGTTCCTGCATTGGTTAATTCAGGCTTACCCAACGATAAATTCTTTTTCGAGGGATTTTTACCTCACAAAAAAGGTCGTCAGACACGATTAAAGTTTTTGGCCACACTGCCATACAGCATTGTCTTCTACGAATCACCTCATCGTTTGGTTAAAACACTGGCTCAGTTTGTTGAATTCTTCGGGCCAGAAAGAAAAGTTTCTGTTTCCCGCGAAATCACCAAACTCCACGAAGAGAACAAACGCGGAACCGTTGCCGAGGTTTTGGAGCATTTTAAATCAAAAACCGTAAAAGGTGAGATTGTAATTGTACTGGGAGCCGAAGAAAAAGAATAACCCCTTATTTGTAACTAATCGCTCAAGTATTCTTCAACACTTTTTATGCAAAGCCCTGTGTCTTCTCAGTGGTTCTGTGCAACAGCTATTTCATAAAATTACTCAAAGAAGCAAAAGATAACACGAAGAACAATTAAAGCCAGATGCCTCAATAATAACTTTTAACATACCAAATAGTTGCGCTTATTCCTTCTCTTTCAACGACTGAACAAACTCCTTATCGGTATATATCCAAAACAGCGGCTGCCACCGTTCAACTCCCTGCAAGTCAATGCGCCTTGCAACGGGACCGATACCCATTATTTTTTTCTCAAACTGCATAGTCTCCGGGTCAATTTCCCACTCTTCCAAAAAACGGATACGCTGAATATTATCCCGCCGGATTTTCATAATTACCGTGGTGTCGTAATTGTCATAAGGAGGTACCGTTCTTTTATAGGTCAGGTAAAACGTATCAGCAAGCATATATTCAATATCTCCCGGAGTAATTGAATCACTAAAATAATCATAAGCCTGAAATTTTCCTGACAAAGCACCATCCATTATCATATCCACCAGTTTCTCTCTGTCAGGACCAACAATGTTTTGTATCCACCAGTCCCAGTCAGCATCCGGACTTTTAATATTAACATCATATTGAATCTTTTTGGTAATAATATCCTTTTTTGGTTGTTGCTTACATGACACCAATCCCATCAAAGCTACTACTACAAATAACATTAACTTTTTCATTTTAATTCTTTTATATACTAAACGAAAATCCTTTCCTATTTCTTATATTCGTGGCTAAAATAATGAACAAATCGATTCTATGAACCATATCAACCGGCCAACACTATTAATTGACAAAATAAAAGCAGAATCCAACATTCAACAAATGATGGCAAAAGCAAACCACACCGGAGTAGTTTTTCGTCCCCACTTTAAAACGCATCAGTCGATTGAGATTGGAAAATTATTCAGAAAACAGGGTGTTAACAAAATCACCGTTTCATCCGTTGAGATGGCCAGGTTTTTTGCTGAGGATGGCTGGAATGATATCACCATTGCTTTTCCGGTGAACCTCAGAGAAATTAACGAAATCAATAATCTTGCCGCCCGAATCACTCTAAACCTGCTGGCCGAATCAGTCTTTTCGTTAAAGTTTTTGGAAACTCAATTAAAGCATAAAGCCGGAATTTTTATTAAAATTGATACCGGATATCACCGTACAGGCCTTGAACCGGATAATCCTGAAATTCAAAAGATGATTGATTTCTTAGAATCATCTCAAAAGATTAAATTTCTAGGATTCTTAACACATGCCGGACACACCTACCATGCTAAAGGAAAAGAAGAGGTTATTCGCATTATGGATTCTGCAAAAACACAGCTTATAAACCTCAAAAAAAAGCACCTCTCCAAATTTCCAAATCTCATTATCTCATATGGCGATACGCCTTCATGCAGCATGGCTGAGGATTGTTCAGGCTTCGATGAAATCAGGCCGGGCAATTTTGTTTATTACGATGTTATGCAATATCATCTGGGAAGTTGTAATTTAAATGATATAGCAGTTATTGCAGCCTGCCCGGTAGTAGCAGTACATCCTCAAAGAGAAGAACTGGTAATTTACGGCGGAGCAGTACACCTATCCAAGGAAGCCATAGAAGCCGATAACGGTTTTAAGCTTTATGGCTATGTTGTACCAATTACCGAAACAGGCTGGGGCGAACCAATACCAGGTGCTTATGTTTCATCTCTATCACAGGAGCATGGAATCATTAAAATGCCGAAAAATCAGCTTCAGCAATTTAAACCCGGCGGCTTGATAGGAATACTACCCATTCACTCCTGCCTTACAGCCAATTTGTTAAACGAACAAACTATCCTTTAACACATCCTTCTTCTGTCTTGCTTAATACTCAATACCAGATTCTCAAATATAATGTTCACCCCTCAAACATATAAAAACTTATTATTGAAATTAATTCTAAATAACCAATAATAGTTTTACCTTTGTTGTCTCAAATTCACAAAGATAACAATGGATAAATTTGACTACCTGAATAATATTGACCCGCAACTAGTGGAGCAATTTTATTCAGAATATAAAAGTAACCCCGACAGCATTGACCAGCAGTGGAGGAGATTCTTTGACGGCTTCGAGTTCGCCTTAAAAGAATACCCTGCAAAAGCGAATTCCGGCATGCAAACCTCCGATGAATTCAAAGTCATCAATCTCATTAACGACTACCGCCGAAGAGGACACCTCTTCACCTTAACCAATCCGGTTCGCAAACGTCGTAACTATTCGCCTACGCTCGATATTGAAAACTATGGTTTAACCAAAGCCGATTTGGAAAAAAACTTTGAAGCCGGAAACGAAATTGGCATTGGGACTGCCAAACTTAAGAACATCGTAGCATTTATGCAGGAAACCTATTGCAGCAGCATTGGTGTTGAATACATGTTCATTCGTAAACATGAAATGGTAAACTGGCTTCGAAATCATTTTGAAAGTACACGAAATAAACCCAACTTTTCAGCAGAGGAGAAGAAATACATCCTCACCAAACTGGAAAGAGCCGTCTTTTTTGAAAATTTCCTTCAGAAAAAATTCCCCGGTCAAAAACGATTTTCACTGGAAGGTGCCGAATCGGTTATTCCTGCTTTGGATGCCGTAATGGAAAAAGGCTCGGAACTGGGTATTGAAGAATTCATTATAGGGATGCCACACCGTGGTCGTCTTAATGTAATAACCAATATCATGCGGAAACCTTTTGAGGATGTTTTTTCCGAATTTGAAGGAAAAGCATTTGACGAAGAAGGTTTGCTGGGTGATGTTAAATATCATCTGGGCTACACGGTTCACCGTAATACAAGCAAAGGAAAAAAAGTTAAACTTACCCTTACCCCAAACCCTTCCCACCTCGAAGCCGTTGACCCGGTCGTGGAAGGAATTACAAGAGCTAAAATTGACAGCACTTATCAACACGACCCCAACAAAATTGCTCCCATCCTTTTGCATGGCGATGCTTCAGTTGCCGGACAAGGCATAGTTTATGAGGTACTGCAAATGCAGGATTTGAAAGGATATTCAACAGGGGGCACCATTCATCTGGTTATCAACAATCAAATTGGGTTTACAACCGACTACCTCGATGCCCGCTCATCAACCTATTGTACCGATGTAGCTAAAACCACTCTCTCGCCTGTTTTTCATGTAAATGGCGATGATGCCGAAGCTGTAGTTTATGCCGTACAAATGGCCATGGAATTCCGAAACAAATTTCACAAAGATGTATTCATCGATATTTTAGCTTACCGGAAATATGGCCACAACGAAGGTGATGAACCCAGATTTACACAACCCATCCTCTATAAAGCCATCGAAAAACACCCCAATCCGTATGAGATTTATAAACAGAAGCTACTTGATGAAAATACCGTAACAGAAGATTACTGTTCTGATAATGAAAAAAGGTTTATCAGTAAACTTGAAGAGAATCTGACAAAAGGCAAAGCACATCAGCAAAATAGCATTGATAACTTCCTTAGCGAAACCTGGACCAATATTAAAAAAGCAGAAGAAAAAGATTGGGACAAACCGGCAATCACAGCCATTTCCGAAAAAGACTTTTTATTTATTGGCGAAAAACTAGGCTATCTTCCGAAGAATAAGAAGTTTTTCAGAAAAACAGTACGACTTCAGCAACAGCGCACAAAAATGGCGCTTGAAGAAAAGCAACTGGATTGGGCAATGGGCGAATTAATAGCTTACGGAAGTCTGGTGCTGGAAAACGCACCTGTAAGAGTTAGCGGACAGGATGTTGAACGGGGAACCTTTTCACACCGACATGCAGTGTTGCGCTTAGAAGACTCAGAAGAAAAGTATATACCTTTACAAAATATAAAAAAAGGACAGGCTCCTTTTCACATTTACAATTCACATCTTTCGGAGTATGGAGTGTTGGGTTTTGAGTACGGATATTCATTAACATCACCTCATTCGCTTACCATCTGGGAAGCACAATTTGGCGATTTTGCCAACACCGCTCAGGTTATTTTCGACCAGTTTTTAAGCAGTGCCGAAGACAAATGGAATGTAATGAATGACCTTGTAGTATTGTTACCTCACGGTTACGAAGGTCAGGGGCCGGAGCACTCCAGTGCCAGAATTGAGCGTTTCCTTACTTTGGCAGCCGACAACAATATGCAAATTGCCAATTGTACCACACCCGCCAACTTCTTCCATATTTTACGTCGCCAGCTGAAACGGGAATTTCGTAAACCATTAATTATATTCACTCCCAAAAGCCTGCTCCGCCATCCAAAAGTAGTTTCACCCATGGATGAATTTACAAAAGGAAGTTTTCTGGAATTGATTGACGACAAAAATGCAAAAGCAAAAAAGGTTACCCGAATTGTTTTTTGTAGCGGAAAGCTTTATTACGAACTATTGGAGGAAAAAGAAAAACACGGATACACTCATGTGGCAATCGTCCGTATTGAACAGCTTTATCCGTTTCCAAAGAAAAAGGTTCTGGAACTGGTTAGAAAATATTCCAAAGCCAAAAGCTATGTCTGGTCGCAGGAAGAACCGGCCAATATGGGAGCATGGGATTTTGTAAGGAAAACATTAATCGACGACATAAAAATTGTTCATATTGCCAGACCCGAAAGCGGGAGTCCTGCCACCGGTTCATCCAAATTTCACATCATTCAGCAGCGCAAGATTATTGAAAAAACGTTCCATGCTTGCGAATGCCCTTACATTAACTACGAATGCGAGATGGCATGCATTGGTAATAAATGGCAATCGTTTGAAAAAGAAATTAAAAAGTTACAAATTGAAACCATTGATACCAGTTTACACACAGGTCTCAAACCATTGAAGTAAAAAACAGAGCTATGATAGAGATAAAAGTACCCTCACCGGGAGAATCAATCACTGAAGTACAAATTGCCGCATGGCTGGTTGAAGATGGCCAACAGGTTGAAAAAGACCAGGATGTGGTGGAAATAGATTCTGACAAAGCCACTTTACCCGTTGCTGCCGAAGCCGACGGAAAAATAAAAATTATGGCTCAGGAGGGCGATACTGTAGAGGTAGGTTCCATCATTGCAACCATCGATACTGAAGCGAAAGGAACCATTAAAGAAAAAGCAGAACCTGCTAAAACTGTTGAACCCGTAAAAGAAGAATCAAAAAAACCAGCAGCTTCCCCTGTCGGGAAAAAAGAAACTCCTAAAGCGGATATAGACCTGATGATTTCACCGTTAGCCCGCAAGCTGATGGAACAGGAAAGCATCTCGGAACAAGCATTGGTTGACTTTTTCAAAAGCCACCGGATTGGAAAAAAGGATGTGGAATTCTTCATCAGTGAAAAAGGAAATGCACCTGTTTCAACCGGTTTAAGTTCATCTTTCTGGTCGGGCTCTCGCGACAAAGAGACTAAAAAAATGACCATGCTTCGCAAGAAATTGGCTCAACGCCTGGTTTCAGTTAAAAACGAAACGGCCATGCTTACCACTTTCAACGAAGTAAACATGACACCAATCATGGAGCTTCGTAAAAAATACAAAGAACCATTTAAAGAAAAACATGGGGTTGGTCTGGGCTTTATGTCGTTTTTTACCAAAGCCATTACGGAAGCCATGACTCATTTCCCGGCCATCAATTCTCAAATCAATGGAGATGAAATTGTTCAGTTCAATTACGTGGATGTAGGTATCGCTGTTAGCGCACCCAAAGGATTGGTGGTTCCCGTGGTTCGCAATGCAGAGATGTTATCCCTGGCAGAGATTGAAAAGGAGATTAAACGGCTGGCCATCAAAGCCCGCGAAAACAGAATTACCATTCAAGATATGGAAGGCGGAACCTTCACCATCACCAATGGAGGAGTGTTTGGCTCTATGCTTTCAACTCCAATTTTAAACCCGCCACAGAGTGCCATTCTGGGCATGCACAACATTGTTGAACGCCCCATTGCCGTGAACGGAAAAGTGGAGATCCATCCCATGATGTTTATTGCATTAAGCTATGATCATCGTTTAATAGATGGCCGCGAATCTGTTGGTTTTTTAGTAAAAGTAAAAGAGATGCTTGAAAACCCGGAGCGGATGCTATTTGGAGCCAAAAATCCGACAGAAATTTTATTGGGGTTATAAACCCATTGTAACAACTGAAACAAAACTTATTACATTTGCAGCCCTTTAATAAAACCGTCTGAATGAAACATATTCTTCTCTTATTTGCTGTAGTGCTGTTTACTTTTACTGCCCATGCCCAGCAAAAATTCCTTTTTGACGCATCAAAAGCTGAAACAGCAGGTAATGCCGACTGGATTATCGACGCTGATCGCTGGAATCTCGAATACTCACCCTATGCCCATACCGGTGGTAATGAAGCCAACGCACAACACTTTCCAACACCTTCTCAAAGTAACATCACTTCATCAACCCATGAATATTACTGGAAGGGAGCCCTTTCTTCATGGGGCATTGAACTGGTAAAAAAGGGCTATTCCGTTGAAACGCTTCCATACAATGGAGCTATAACCTACCTCAACCAAGGCAACCCGGAAGATCTTTCAAACTATGATGTTTTCGTAGTTTGCGAACCCAATATAAAATTTACTTCGGCAGAAAAAAAAGCCATCCTTGCTTTTGTTAAAGATGGCGGTGGTTTATTCATGATCTCAGATCATGACAACTCCGACAGAAACGGTGATGGATACGATTCGCCTTCTATATGGAATGATTTAATGTTTAACAACAGCATTAAAAACAACCCTTTCGGAATAAAATTCAATTACGAGTTTTTCAACGAATACACCAACAATATCTTACATTCATCCAACGACCCATTAATTAACGGCCCTTATGGAAGGGTTTCGAGAGTTGAATTTTATGGAGGAACCTCCATGACGCTATTCCCAAGTAAAAACAACACTGTTAAAGGAGTTGTTTTCGAAGAAGGTTCATCGAGCACCGGAACCCAACATGTAATGTGTGCATATTCAAAATATGGAAATGGTAAAATTGTTGCGTTGGGGGATAGTTCTCCGGCAGATGACGGTTCGGGAGACAATGGTGACCACCTGTACGACGGATGGATTGAAGATGCCAACGGGAATCACCGGAAGCTTATTATGAATGGCAGCGTCTGGCTTGCCACACCACTTACTTTTGTAGCTACAAGTCAAAAGCTACCTTTTAAGATTTCAGCTTTTTGTAACAATAAAACCATTAACCTTGCTATAGAAGACAAAGAGAATGCCGGTTATTTCCAAATAGATATTATTAATCTGTCAGGACAAGTTATAGAATCTATTAGCCGTGCAAATACCAATTTAAGATACAGCATTCCGGTGAAAAAATCCGGACTTTACTTTTATTCAATTAAATCGAAGAGTGGCAAAATCGTTTCTGGAAAAATCTTTGTTAAGTAATTCTAAAAATATTTACTTTTACGGTTTATCTTTTACCACTACATTTATAAACAACTGTATATCATAGCAGAATCTATAAAGCACCTGATCAACTAATCTAATATTTTATGAAACGAATTACTATTTTATCAATCATCTTAATTTTCCCACTATTTAGTTTTACCCAACAATTGTCCAAAGGAAAAAATCAGAAAACAGAGCCGGCAGATAATCCGGTTCACCCTTCGATTATTTCAACACCTGTTTTCTTCGGCATCTCATCCCCATTAAAAGACGCCCCGATTGTAACAGATTTTTCATTTCATGAAGACGAGTTTGAATACAACGACCACGGCGACCGCGAGCTTAATCCAAACATCAAGCCTCCTGTTTTTAAAGAAATGCAGTTCGACCCCAATGTTCAAAAAGAGCAGGGTTGGATAAAGAGCGAAAGCAGAGGAACTCTTAAAAACTTTGCCGGACAAAACAGCGGTTCATTTCCTCCCGATTGCAACGGGTCTGTCAATTCAGATTATTATTTTCAGGTTGTAAACACCACTTATCAGATATTCAATAAATCGGATGGCTCAACAGCAGCAGGACCATCTCCACTAAACTCAATATTTGATAATACGCTTCCCGGGGCTAATCGTAATGATGGAGACCCAATTGTATTATGGGATGAACAAGCTGACCGTTGGTTTTATGCTGAGTTTTCAGTTCCATCGTTACACGGTGGAGGAAACGATTATATGCTGATTGCCGTTTCAACAACAAGTGATCCGACAGGAACCTGGTACTCATGGGCTTTCGATGTGGATGACGCACCCGATTACATGAAATTTGGGATTTGGCAGGATGGCTACTATATGGGTACCAACACACGTGGCAAGCATGATGTATATGTTTTTGAAAGAAGCGTAATGATAGCGGGCGGAGCAAACCCGCAAATGATTGGCTTTTCCAATCCCAACAGGCCATCAACGTTTGATAACTTTCATTGTATTTTACCCCTGGATAATGATGGAGCATGGGCACCCACAGGTACACCAGGACAATTTATTACCATTGCCGATGATGGCCAGTCAAACCCTGCTGATGAGCTATGGATTTATGAATTGAACGCTGACTGGACTACTCCGGCAAATTCAACCTTCAACAGAACGCAACAGCTTGCGGTAAATTCATTTTCCGGAAACTTTACAAGCGACTGGAATAATATCCCACAACCGGGAACAAGTCAGAAGCTGGATGGAATTTCAACAGTTCTGATGTACAGGGCACAGTATCGCAATTTTAACGGAACACAAAAGATAGTTTGTAACCATACTATTGCTGAATCATCGAATGAAGCAGCTATCAGATGGTATCAATTGGAGAACACAGGTAGCGGTTGGTCAATTGTACAACAAAGCACCTATAACCCTGACAATGTAAGCCGGTGGAATGCCAGTATTGCCATGAATGATGAAGGTGAAATCGGACTGGCCTACTCCGTTTCTGACGGAAATTCAACTTATCCAGGAATCCGGTATTGCGGTCAAACAGCCGGTGCGCCTGTTAATACCTTAGACGTTGCTGAAACTACCATTTGGGATGGCACTACTAGTCAGTCCTCTTATAACCGATGGGGCGATTACTGTAACATAAGCATTGACCCTTCGGATGGAAAAACCTTTTGGTTTACCAGCGAATATGTCGGCAACTCAACTCATAGTACAAGAATTGCATCATTTGTTTTTCCTGCTGCATGTACTGCTCCAACAGTTCAAGCTGGAAATATCTCCTTTAGCTCAATAACAGATTCTACAATGACTGTGTCATGGACAAGAGGCAATGGAACAAAGATTATTGTTTTAGCTAAAGAAAACAGTAGTGTTGATTTTGACCCAGTGTCAAGTGTAGCTTACTCAGCTGACAGTCATTTTAGTGACGGAGACGAAATTGGTAGTGCTAATTTTGTTGTTTACAATGGAACCGGCACTTCTGTTACAGTAACCGGACTTACTGCAGGAACACAGTATTATTTTAATTTATACGAATACTTTTCTGCAGATAACTGTTATCTTATACCTGGTTTTTCAGGAAACGAAACCACAACAGGTACAGCACCGTGTACCTATTGCACATCAACAGGAAATACAACTTTTCAAACCAGCACTACCTATGTCGGGTTCAATACCATCAGTAAAACATCTGCCAAGCCTTCGGGATACAGCGATTATACTACCCTTTCTACAGATGTGAAAATTGGTAACTCATACATCCTGTCAGTAAAGGTTAACACAGATGGAAATTATACTACCTATACAAAAGTTTGGATTGACTGGAACAATGACTGTGATTTTAACGACCCCGGAGAAGAGTATGATTTGGGAACAGCCAACAACACATCAAATGGAAATACTTCTAATACTCCATTACCCATTACTATTCCTGATGATACTATTACATCAGTAGCAATGCGGGTTTCAACAAAATATTATAGTGCAGCAACCAGTTGTGAAATTAACTATGACGGTGAAGTTGAAGATTATACTATCAATGTAAAACCGGGTGAAACAAACTGGATAGGAAACAGCACAAATTGGTTTTCAACCAATAACTGGTTAACTGGTAAAATCCCTACCGGTAATTATATTGTAACCATTCCTGTAACTCCATCGGGAGGTAATTTCCCGGAAATATCATCCGGCAATAATGCAGTTTGCTATAAACTTATACTCGAACCTAACGCTATAATAAATGTAAACGGGAATTTAGAGATTGAACACTAGAGAGAAATCAGATCTCTTTAAAACGGAGTAAGAGTAATTCCCACTGAAATCGGGTTCAGATTATCAGTCCCGTAACCTTTTTCAAAAATACCATTGATTTGGTATGAACCATAAATGGTAATGTATTTCCAACCAAAACGAAAAGTTGGCCCATAAGTATATTTATCCAGGTGTTCAATTTTTTTCTGCTTCTCCATTACCCTGATGTTATCAATCGGGCGATCGCCAAAATATTTTTGCTTACTATCGATGGTAAATCCGAAATTAAACCCGATGGTTAGCTTAATATCGTTTTTAAATCTCAACTTAACATCCATGGGAATATAAAAATAAACCACGTTAACTTTACTTCTTCTGTAATTCTGGATGATGGGCTTAAAAATAATGGAATCACCTTTTACATCCTGAATTTTAGAATTGGAATAGAGGTTATGGTTCATAATACCAGGGCCGATTCCAAAAGATACAGTTCCTGTTTCATTCAGTAAAAAATTATACTGCATAAACACGTTGGCTCCCTGATTAACAGTTCTGGTTTCCATTTTATCAGGCTGATTCAACCATATATCGGTAAAGAAGTCAACACCAACGGTAACTTTACGTTTAGCACTTTCACTAATAATCTGTGCATTGATTTCCTGAACAGAGAAAATGGTAAGTAAAAAAGCTATTAAGAATATATTTCGTTTCATAACTATCGTTTTTAAATAACGCGACAAAGATAATATTTTAATGTTGCAGCATACTGTCGAGCAGTCGCTTAATTTTATCTGAATTCCACCTGGCAGCCCCTTTCTTTTCCAGCATAACCTTTCCCTTCTTATCCAGAATAAAAGTAGTTGGAATACTTTCGGTTTGGAATTCAACCGGCAAGCCACTGTAAAGGTAAAACGGCGATTTGTTGTAATTATTCTTTAACAGAAAAGCTTTAACTTTTTCAGGATTTTCATTGGTAGCAAGTACAAAGTTTACCCGATCTCCATATTCGTTATATAACTCCATAATAGCCGGAAGTTCAGCAATACACGGCGGACACCAGGTAGCCCAGATATTAATAAACACAGGCTTCTCATTAAGCTTTCCCAATGTTTGCGGATGCATAGCCAGATCATATACTTTCCATTGTTCGCTTTGTTTGCTAATAGTAAACTGTTCATCACTATCTAAAGTGGATGGCGGCAAAGATGTTAATTTGATAAAAAAAGCAGCTACATCTTTTCTGGTTCCGGGATAAATCAGCAACGCAATAAGCACCACAAAAACAAAATCAAAAAATATACTTAGGGGTTTTTTCTTTTTAAAGTAGTTGCAAATAAAAGAAGGTTTGGTGCAATTCATTTTAACCATTGGCAAGTTTCATGCGTCTGTCGAGCAGATTATCGATTTCTTCAGGGGTAAGATCAGGGTTCTTCAACAACTCATCAAGCTCTTCCAGTGTTTCTGTTTTTGATGGTTCTGCAACCGAGGTTACATGAACATCAACAGAGGTGGAAGGCTGAAACAATTCATCATCATCACCCACCTCATTACGTAACTGCTCAACCAGTTGATGAACCATATCTTTTACCGAATCGCCAAACTGTCCCTGAAGCTGCTGGGCAATATCTTCCTTCATGGTTTCGTAGTTGGTAAAAAATACCTGAAACTGCTGGAGCATAAATTTATTAACTCCGGGAATGTTATCCATATCGCTTCTTTCCATCAGCTTATTAAAAAGCTTGAAAAGCTCATCTAACTCTTGTCTGAATTTTTCGTCTTCCATAGTGGTGCAAAATTACAAATAATTGTTTGTTAGTGGTAGGGTTTAGTTTTTTTAACGAAAAAAGGAGGTGCGAATTGCCACACCTCCTTTAAAATATTAAGATTCGCTATTATAACGGAATATTACCGTGTTTTTTTGGAGGATTGGTTTCTGTTTTGTTTTTGGTCATTTCCAATGCTTCAACAAGTTTTTTACGGGTTTCGCGAGGATAGATAATTTCATCGATATAACCCATTTCAGCAGCACGGTAAGGGCTGGCAAAGTTTTCACGATATTCATCAACACGCTTCAGCCTCGACTCTTCATCTTCACCACGATAAATAATGTTTACTGCACCGGCTGGTCCCATAACAGCAATTTCAGCCGTTGGGTAAGCAAAGTTAACGTCAGCACCAATGTGTTTGCTGTTCATCACATCGTAGGCACCACCATAAGCTTTACGGGTAATAACCGTAATTTTAGGAACGGTAGCCTCAGCAAAAGCATAAAGTAACTTAGCTCCGTGTTTGATGATTCCACCATATTCCTGTGTGGTTCCCGGCAAGAAACCAGGTACATCTTCGAATACAATCAACGGAATATTAAACGCATCGCAGAAACGAACAAAACGGGCAGCTTTGATTGAACTGTCGATATCAAGCACACCTGCCAGCATAGCCGGCTGATTAGCAACAATACCCACCGATCTGCCGCCGATACGGGCAAACCCAACTATTATATTAGGAGCGAAAAGAGGCTGAACTTCCAGAAAATGGCCATTATCAATTACCGCGGTGATAATCTCTTTCATATCGTACGGCTTGTTGGGATCAACAGGAACGATATTATCCAATTTTGGTTCTTCACGGGTTAGATCATCGGTACAGGCTTTCATGGGAGCTTCTTCCATATTATTGGAAGGAATGAAACTCATTAATTCACGAATCATCATCATTGCCTGTTCATCATCTTCTGCAGTGAAGTGTGCCACGCCACTCTTTTTATTGTGTGTTACAGCACCACCCAGATCTTCCATTGTAACCTCTTCATGGGTAACCGTTTTAATTACATCGGGACCGGTTACAAACATGTACGACGTTTCTTTTACCATCATGATAAAGTCGGTGATGGCCGGTGAATAAACAGCTCCTCCGGCACAAGGGCCAAGTATTGCCGAAATCTGAGGAATAACCCCCGAGCTACGTACGTTTCTGTAAAAGATATCAGCATATCCGGCAAGGCTTTCAACGCCCTCCTGAATTCTGGCACCACCTGAATCATTTAATCCAATTACAGGAGCTCCCATCTTCAGTGCCAAATCCATTATCTTGATAATTTTGTTAGCATTGGTACGGCTGAGCGAACCGCCGAAAACGGTAAAATCTTGTGAAAAGACATAAACCAAACGGCCATCAATTTTTCCATATCCGGTAATTACACCATCACCAAGAAATTTCTTATCGGCCATACCAAAGTCGGTGGTTTTATGAACCACAAATTTATCGGTTTCAACAAAAGTTCCCGGGTCAAGCAAATCGTAAACCCGCTCTCTTGCTGTTTTTCTGCCTGCTTTATGTTGTTTGTCAATTCGAGCCTGACCACCACCCAATTCAGCTAAACGGTGTTTCTCTTCAAGCTTGTTAATCTTTTCTTTTAAAGGCATATTAATATGTTTTAATGATTTCTTTATTACTCTTCTTCAAAAGTGATTAAGGGCTGATCGCCATCAATACTATCACCTTCTTTAACAAGAACCTCTTTAATTTTGCGGTCAACCACCACTTTATATTCGCTCTCCATTTTCATGGCCGAAATAATAATTACGGTTGTTCCGGCAGGAACCTCATCACCTTCTTCAACAAGTATTTTTACAACCTGTCCGGGCATGGGTGTCGAAATAAAATTACCACCGTCATCATCGTCTCCTGCACGATTCTTTCTATAGCGGCGTTGCGGGTCGATAATCTCTACTTCCCAGCTTTTATCTCCCGAGGTAACATTATACTTTTTGTTATCCTCCTCTTTGGCAAAGAAGTTATACTCCAGCGATTTTCCTTTATACAAAAAAGAGAAAACACCGGGTTCCGGTTCAATTACATCCAAATCGTAAATTCTGTCGCCAATGGAAACTTTCAGTTTATCTCCATTCCGTTCCAGAATTTCAATTTTATATTCGTTGTCGTTTATACTAATTTCAAACATTATTCTCTATTTTTATAAGCGTAAAACACCTTTTCTACGACCAAACTCTTTCCAACTATTTTTCTCTCCGTTACCATTATCTGCCGGTTTGGCTCTTTCCTGTTTATTGATAAAATCAACAAATGCCGTAATGGCCGCTATATCCACCTCCTCTTCGGAAGCATCTGTATCGGGATGAAGAATATCTTTATTCTTTTCAATAAAATGCGTACTGTATTTACCTTCCACAAAATCGGGGGCTTCCATCACCTTCTTCAAAAAGGGTATTGAAGTTTTTACGCCTGACAGAACATAAGAGGTTAAAGCTCTTTTCATTCGGTTAATGGCATCCTCACGGTTATCAGCCCAAACAATCATTTTAGAGATCATAGGGTCGTAATGCATGGGGATCTCATAACCGCTGTAGATATAACCATCGTGACGGATACCGGGGCCCAGAGGTTCTTTCAAAGTCCTGATTTTTCCCGGGCTCGGCATAAAATTATTTTCAGGATCCTCAGCATAAACCCTTACTTCAATGGCATGACCTTTCTGAGATAAATCCTCTTGTTTGAACCTCAGTTTCTCTCCATTGGCGATGCGAATTTGCTCAGCCACCAGATCAACACCAACTACCTCTTCGGTAATAGGATGTTCCACCTGAAGGCGAGTGTTCATTTCAAGGAAATAATAATTCAGGTCATTATCAACAATAAACTCAATGGTTCCTGCTCCCGAATAATTAACGGCTTTGGCTGCCATTACTGCATGTCTGCCCATTTCGGCACGAACCTCGGGGGTCATTAATGGAGATGGTGTTTCTTCAACCACCTTTTGATGACGACGTTGTACCGAACACTCACGCTCGAAAAGATGCACGCAATTGCCATGATTATCGCAAAGTACCTGAAACTCGATATGATGTGGTGAGTCAATATATTTTTCAATGTAAACAGCATCGTTTGAAAAAGATGCTTTTGCTTCGGAACGGGCAGCATTAATTGACGAAACAATATCTTCATCGTTTCTAACCAAACGCATTCCTTTTCCGCCACCACCGGCACTTGCTTTAATCATAACCGGCAGGCCGATTTCCTTAATCACTTTAACAGCCTCATCATTATCGGTAATGGGCTCGGTGGTTCCCGGAACAACCGGTACGTTTGCTTTGGTCATAGTGATACGGGCAGTAATCTTATCGCCCATGGTGTTAATGGCATAAGATGAAGGCCCGATAAAAATGATTCCTTCTTCTTTACAGCGGTCAGAAAAATCAGCATTCTCCGATAAAAAACCGTATCCCGGATGGATGGCATCAGCACCTGATTCCTTAGCAGCCTGAAAGATTCTATCTGCTACCAGATAACTCTCGCTGGAAGCAGCAGGACCAATAAAATAGGCTTCATCGGCATATCTTACATGCAATGAATTCCGGTCGGCTTCCGAATAAACAGCAACCGATTTAATACCCATCTCACGGCAGGAACGCATTACCCGAATGGCAATTTCACCCCTGTTCGCAATTAATATTTTTTTAATCATATATCTGTATTTAAACTGAATTTCAATGTTTTATTGCAATACCAAATGATAAAGCGGGTGTAAAGATAAAAAAATAAAAAAACGTTGTTAATCAAAAACAATAGCAACAAGCCTGACTTTATTAACCAATCTATTATATCAAAACAAATAGACACAACTATTTGCCATAACCAGAACAAGAATGCATTCAAAACCGCCTAGGCAACAAAGGGCTATGTGTTATACTTAGAACAAAATCGAAATACTGACAATTTTGAAATCAGAATTTATGAATTGTGAATAAAAAACAATTTTTAACAGTAGCCCGAATTACAGACTACGATTTTTCCCATGCTAATAAATATTTCAGCCAAACATGCTCCGAAAACGTTTTCGAAGCAACCTACAGAACTAATACTATTAATAAATCATAAACTATTCTTATTGAGTATCAAAGAAGTATTAACCGTCTGTTTTCTTTTTATATTTGCATTTGAAAATTCAAATTAATAATAGTAGATATGTCAACTAAAATTTCAGAAAAGATAAAGCCCGGTTTTGTATGGGGCGACGATGTACAAACAATATTTAGCATCGCGAAAAAAGAAGGTTTTGCCATTCCGGCGGTAAACGTAGTGGGAACCAATTCAATCAATGCAGTTATGGAAGCTGCCAAAAAAGTAAATTCACCGGTTATCATCCAGTTTTCGAATGGTGGAGGTGCATTTTATGCCGGTAAAGCCATTTCAAACGATGGACAGAAAGCTGCCATCGCTGGATCTGTAGCCGGTGCAAAGCATGTACATGAACTTGCAGAGCTTTATGGTATCCCGGTAATTTTACATACCGACCATGCGGCAAAAAAATTATTACCCTGGATTGATGGTTTACTGGATGCCGGCGAGAAATTTTTTAAAGAAAACGGAAAACCTCTTTTTAGCTCACACATGCTGGATTTATCGGAAGAACCTTTAGAAGAAAACCTTGAAATATCGAAAAAATATTTTGAGCGCATGTCGAAAATGGGCATGACACTTGAAATTGAATTAGGTATTACCGGTGGCGAAGAGGATGGTGTTGACAACAGCGATATCGACTCGTCAAAACTCTATACACAACCCGAAGAGGTAGCCATGGCTCACGAAATCCTTTCAGCAGTCAGCCCTCGTTTTACTATTGCTGCAGCCTTTGGAAACGTTCATGGTGTTTACAAACCAGGTAATGTAAAACTGGAACCGGTAATCCTTCACAACTCACAAGAGTACATTCAAAAGAAATTCAACACTGAAGAAAAACCGGTAAGCTTTGTTTTCCATGGCGGTTCGGGTTCAGAACCTGAAAAGATAAAAGAAGCTGTTTCGTACGGTGTTGTTAAAATGAACATCGATACCGATACACAATGGTCATTTTGGGATGGTGTTAGAAAATATGAAGCTAAAAACCACGATTATCTGCAAAGTCAGATTGGAAACCCTGACGGACCGGATAGTCCAAACAAAAAGTATTACGATCCTCGCAAATGGCTTCGCGAAGGAGAAGTTTCAACCATTGAAAGATTAAAAATTGCTTTTGACGATTTAAACTGTATCGACAGATATTAATCTTCAGAAATTATAAAGCAAAAGCCCCGAATCTTAAGGTTCGGGGCTTTTCTATTTAAGCCCGATACTTTTGTAAAACGAATTATAATGAAGTTATTTAAAGTTAACAGCTTGAAAATATAAATGTTCTACTGTGGAAGATAGTTCAAGAAGTAAAAAACGTGTCATTCTGATCGTAGTCGAAGAATGTATCACGCTTCGACTCCGCTCAGCGTGACGACTCCGCTCAGCGTGACGATCCCTGCTTACGCTGATAATACAATTAAAAATTATTTTTGAACAGTCACTTTAAATATTTTACTGTTATAACCAACAAGTTAACTTTAAACAACTTCAATTCAAATTGAGGCGAAAACTGGTGAAAAACTACAGTTTACTAAGCGAAAATGAGGATTTCGAAAATGCTTTTAACGAAAAACCGGGTTAATAGATGAGTTTTACGAAGCTATTGGTTTTTGGATTATCCATATATCCTGCTGTGGTTTTTCACCCGAAGGTTTCTGAGTCACATGCTCAAGCACATTAAACTTGCTAAAAAGCTTTTTCGTAAATGCCTCGGGGTGGAAAGCAGCAAAGGTGCGATGCCCCTCTTTTACATTTCCGCGCACCACAATTCTACCGGATTTATAATCATCCAACTCAGCTTTTGAAAGCTTAGGAATAAAGGCATCGCCATGCATGGTGAGGAAAAGTACCCCCCCGGGTTTCATCACGCGGAACAGCTCTTCAATCCATTCATAATGCATCTTTTCTGAAAGATGAGTAAATATGGAGATCCCGTAAATAAAATCAAAGAAGTCATTGTCATAAGGCAAGTCAGCCTCTAGGCCATTAAGGTTAAAATCGATTCCGGGCAAGTTTGTTTTACACCAGTTAATGGAGACTTCATTATAATCCGTTCCAAATATTCTGCTTTCAGCATCTAAAAAATCAGGAAGGTGCCTGATAATCCTGCCCGGGCCGCAACCCCAGTCAAGGACAGTCAGTTTTTCTAATGGTTTATATTTTTTAAGAAATCCGAGAACCCATTCTGCTGATTCGCGACTTTTTAAATAATACTCTTCATAATCAATTTGAAACGACTCATAAATATGATAGTCGGGAGGTAATTTAACCTCAGGATGTTCTTTTCGAAACTGTTGGTTCTTTTTACTATTCTTAAACTTATAGTAACGATAACGCATCACATCTGTTAAATGCATCAACCCTGCAGCACGAAGCATCCTGGAAACGTCACCCTTATTCATATGAAGCTAATTTTATCTAACGAGATAAACTATTCAACCGTAACCGATTTTGCAAGATTACGAGGTTGATCCACATTACAACCCCTCATCACGGCAATATAATAAGCAAGCTTTTGTAGAGGTATTGAAGCAAGCAACGGAACAAACATATCCTCGGTTTCAGGAATTTCGATTACGTAGTCTGCCATCTCTTTCACAACAGTATCACCTTCGGTAACAATGGCAATTACTTTCCCGCTTCTGGCTTTAACTTCCTGAATATTGCTTACCACTTTCTCGTAAATTGTATTGCTGGTGGCAATAAACACAACCGGCATATTTTCATCAATTAATGCAATGGGGCCATGTTTCATCTCAGCAGCGGGATAACCTTCGGCATGAATGTAGGAAATCTCTTTCAGCTTAAGTGCTCCCTCAAGTGCAACAGGAAAATTATAGCCTCTTCCCAGATAAAGGAAGTTAGAAGCATCCTGATACTTTCCGGCAATCATTTCTACAATGCCTCCATCATCCAGTGCTTTTTCCACCTTTTGCGGAATCCGCTCCATCTCATGAAGTATTTGCATAAACTGCGACTTAGGCAAGGTACCTTTCAGCTGAGCCATTCTTAAAGCCATTAATGCCAGTACCGTAACCTGTGCTGTAAAAGCTTTGGTTGAAGCAACTCCGATTTCTGGTCCGGCATGCGTATATGACCCTGCATGAGTTACTCTCGAAATGGAAGAACCCACCACATTACATACTCCTAAAACTGTAGCACCCTTTTCTTTAGCCAGTTCAATGGCAGCCAGGGTGTCAGCAGTTTCGCCGGATTGCGACACAGCAATCACCACATCATTTTCAGTAATAATCGGATTCCGGTATCTAAACTCAGAAGCATATTCAACTTCAACAGGAATACGGGCAATATCTTCAAACAAATATTCACCAACCAGACAAGCATGCCACGAAGTACCGCAGGCAATCATAACTATCCTGTCGGCATTTACTATCTTTTGTTCATATTCACTGATGCCGCCAAGGGAAACTATTCCTTTATTAGCCTGCAATCTTCCTCGCATACTATCGCGAATAGAGGTTGGCTGCTCATAAATCTCTTTAAGCATAAAATGCTCATAGCCACCCTTCTCTAAAGCATTAAGGTTCCATTCCAATTCCTGAACATAGGGTGTCTTATCTTTATTGGAAATTGTTTTAACCTTCAGCTCTTCTCCCCTCTTTAAAATGGCAATCTCCTCATCATCAAGATAAACAACATTTTTTGTAAACTCTATAATAGGCGTGGCATCAGAAGCCACATAAAAGTCATCTTTGCCTATGCCAACAACCAACGGGCTACCTTTTCTGGCTGCAATCAGCATATCAGGTTCTTCTTCAGAAATGATAACAAGGGCATAAGCCCCAACAACTTGGTTTAGTGCTATTAAAACAGCTTTCTGAAGTGACACCTGCTCATTCTGCATCACATCTTCAATCAGGTTTGCTAACACCTCAGTATCGGTATCCGACTTAAATTCGTACCCACGGCCTTTTAATTCTTCTTTAAGCGTAGCGTAGTTCTCAATAATTCCGTTATGAATCAGAGCAATCTTTTTGTTCATCGAATAGTGCGGATGCGCATTCACCTGATTAGGTTCGCCATGAGTGGCCCATCTGGTATGAGCTATTCCTATATTACCTTTGGTATTCTTATCCTGAACAAACTGGTCGAGTTCCGAAACTTTACCTTTTGTTTTAAAAACATTAAGTTCTTCGTCAAGCAAAGCAACCCCCGAACTGTCATATCCACGATACTCCAAACGGTAAAGCCCGCTGATAAGAATCGGATAGGCATCTTTATCACCAATATATGCTACAATTCCACACATAAATCAATTGTATTTAATTTTGTTAAAAGTTGAAAAAGGCAAGCAAGAAGAACAATTACAAAAGTAAAAATTAGTTCTTATCATCCAAATCAGTCAATAATATTTCCAGACGCATACCTGTAGTATCACTATCCGTTTCATTTCCAAGGATAACAAAATTATCAGGATTGACAGAAGCTCCCGATACAAAAAGATAAAGACCTAAATTCTTTACATTTCCTGTAAAAATACTCTGCATGTAACGTGTTATCCTAAAAACATATTCATTGGTACTTGCTTTATAAGTGCCACCAAAATAATCTTCACCTTCATATTGATCGATAAGAGGCATATAGCTGCCATCTTCTGTAATTTGAACTAATGCAAGTCGTGCAGGAGCATTACCAGGCTTATTAACAGCGCCGGGAATTACCAGTTTAACTTCATTCAAAGCAACCTCACTGCTATTGGTATAATCTCTGATATCGGGTACATGTAAAATTGTTTTTACACCACCTGCACCCTGTACATAAAGCTTTTTAAATCCAAGTGCAGTATCTCCTTCAATAACCTGTTGACGAAAATCCTGTGGAGAATTGGTATAATCGTGTTGATAATTATTAATCCGGGCTGAACTTGATGTTACATTTAACCGATACTGGAGTGAATCATCATCGTCATTATGATAATAGATTCTCATTTCAGAATTACGAAGCATAAAATTCACGCTAAAAAGCGAACCTTTCGAAGTAACCGGTTCCGACTGTAAATACAATCCTTTAAAATAGTCAACAAAACCTTCGTTGTCAGCAAGGCTGGCTGAATCTGCATCCAGAATCTTCTGACCCAGGTCAGGTGATAACTTACTAAGGTTAATGATCATCATTGGCGGAAGTGTATCAGCTAGGATACCTTCACCTATTACAACACTATCATGTGGAGCCGGCACAAAACTGTAATCAGCATAATCTACATCAAAAATTTCAAATTTACTTCTTGAATTGTACATGCTATCATAAAAGATATCTTGGTTCAGCTCATAAATATGAAGCCGCATAGCAGATAAACTATCACCATAAAGCTCACCGTTATACCTTAAATACATTACTATTGAATCCAGTTCGGGATTATCACCAAAACTAAACCCATTGGTTGAAAGTGAATACTGTACTGCAATGTTGCCCGTAGTTACTCCAAACACCGAGTCGACCATGCTTCCCAGCAGGTTTTTTGAAAGTTCATCGGTGCGAATTGAATCTTCAAGAACCGAGTGGCCATAAACGCCGTCCCAATATCCATACAAGATTTTAAGCTGAGCACTTTCAGGTAAAATATTAGCACCCAGTTTATGCGGACTTTTCCTGCAAGAGGAAAAAACAAGAAGCGAAATGATTGATAAAAAAAACAGTCCTTTAAAAAGGATTGATCGTCCGAAACCTAATCTACTCTCCAATAATTTGATCATAAAACTCATTATACTTCACGTGATAATCTTCTTCTTTCTGAAAATCGAGTATTGGTTTTCCTGAAGCTTTTACATATTCAAGGATCTTCGGATTAATTTCTTCACTACCCATAATAAAAGCATCAGAGGCATCAATAGCACCTTTCATCAACGTTAGATAATCGGCATTATTATAATGATCCGAAACATTATCCATTCCTTTTACCATTATTTTTTTAGAGAAATTCTTACTAAACTTATCTTCAAACTTATCATCATAGAGTGACAGTATAATTTTAGCATCGGTAAAAATCGGATTGTCTTTATAAAGTGTTTTTACATAAAATGGCACAAGCGAACTGAACCAACCGTGCAAATGAATTATATCAGGAGCCCAGCCTAATTTTTTAACTGTTTCCATTACTCCTCTGGCAAAAAAGACAGTACGCTCATCATTGTCTTCAAAAAACTTTTCTTTCTTATCACGGAATAAAAACTTACGATGGAAATAATCTTCATTGTCGATAAAATAAACCTGCATTCTGGCTTGCTGAATGGAAGCTACTTTAATAATCAGGGGGTGATCAATTTCGTCAATAATAAGGTTCATCCCCGACAGTCGAATTACTTCGTGAAGCTGGTTACGTCTTTCGTTTACCAGTCCGTAACGTGGCATGAATGTTCTTATCTCTTTTCCTGACTCCTGAGTTTTCTGTGGAAGAAAACGACATATATTACTCATGTGCGTCTCAGGCAGGTATGGCATAATTTCCTGAGCAACAAATAGTACCCTCTTTTTAATCATAATGCTATTTTTAGTTTTTGGGACTGCAAAGATAACTAAAAAAAGTTTGCCATTCAAGCAAATAAAAAAGGGCCGTTTTTTTTTAAACAACCCTTTAAGTAAACTCTTTCTAATTCTTATCCACGAACAAACAGAGCTTTAATTATTTCAGAAGCCATTTTTGGATTTTCTTTGAGCCGGCGTGTGGAATAAGCAAACCAGTCTTTTCCAAACGGAACATAAACTCGCAGCCTGTGCCCTTTCTTAATAACCGACTCTCTTAAGTGCGGTGTAACGCCATAAAGCATCTGAAATTCGTACTTGTCTTTGGGCACTTTATATTTTTCAAGCAGCTTGTAAGCACCTTCAACCAAAGGTACATCGTGTGTTGCAATTCCAACATAAATGCCATTCTTCAACAGAAATTCAAGATCCTCCAGATAGTGTTCATTAATCTCCTCATATTTCTTGTATGCAATCGAAGCAGGTTCAACATAAATACCTTTACACAATCTGAAATTCAACGGAGCTTCGTTGGTGTGCATATCCATCATTGCTTTCAAATCATCCAATGTACGACGCATGTATGCCTGTACAACCAATCCCACATTAGTTGGAAACTCCTTCTTCAATCGCCTGTAAAGCTCAATTTCCATATCAACACAAGGAGAGTCCTCCATATCAATACGAACAAAATTACCATATTCTGCAGCTTTTTTTACAATCTCCCTGATATTGGAATAAGCCACTTCTTTATCAAGCAAAAGCCCAAACATGGTTGGCTTTAAAGAGTAGTTACCATCAATCTTATTCCTTTGAATGGTTTCAATTATATCTAAATACTCCTCTTTGTTTTTTGTTGCTTCCGACAAATCCTCGATAAACTCACCTAACAGGTCAATGGTAACCATATAACCCGAATCATTCAACTTTTTTGAAGTCGCAACAGCCTGACTTATCTTTGTTCCTGCAATATATCTCTTCGAAAAAACCCAAACCAGATTTTTAGGCATTAGTGGTAGTATAGCTGCTACCATTTTATTGAACCACATCATAATCTTTAAATTTAAATTTGCTGCAAAATTATATATATAGACCAAATGGAATGAATGTTCGGATGCATCCTTGATAATTTATAAAGGTTAAAAACAATTATCTCTACACGGCATAAAAACAACCGATTACAGGAATCCTGTAAATCACCTAAAAAGGTTTCATATAAATTTGGTTATAAAAATAATTGTACCTAATTTTGCCGCCCGATTTTAGCAGGGAAGACGATGAAAAAGAGAACAAACCATGAATTTGATATCCAACACAAAGGATTGGCTTTGGGAACTCACCAGTTTGATTTTAAAATCGGAGATTCGTTCTTTAATAATATTGAGTATTCCGAAATAAAAAGAGGTAATATTGATGCAAATGTTGAACTGATTAAAGAATCAACAATGCTGATATTAAACTTCGATTTACAAGGTTCGGTTGAGTTATTGTGTGATCGATGTCTGGAAAACTATAATCAGGAACTTAAAGGAGACTTTAAACTGATTGTTAAGTTTGGCGAAGAGACAGAAGAAATATCAGATGAGATCATTACCATATCAGCTGATAGCAATGCATTTGACTTAACCCATTACCTTTACGAATACATTGTTTTACTACTTCCGCTGAAACATGTTCATCCTGATGACGAAGAGGGAAATCATACATGTGATGTAGAAATGCTTAAACAAATTGAAGAATACTCAGAAACGAAAGCAGATCCCAGATGGGCTGCTCTGAAAGATATAAAACTTGATAAGTAACAGTTAAAAACATAAAGAAATGGCACATCCTAAAAGAAAAATTTCGAAGACCAGAAGAGATAAAAGAAGAACTCATTATAAAGCAACAGCTCCACAGCTGGCTACCTGCCCAACCACAGGTGTTGTTCATGTATATCACCGTGCTTATTACGTTGATGGTGACCTTTATTACAAAGGAAAACTGGTTGTAGAAAGCTCAAAAGCTTAATTGGTTTACCGGGCTACTCCGGATAATCAAAAAGGTATTATTACCCTTGTCTTTTAAAAGGCAGGGGTTTTTTAGTTTTTATACATTTGCAGCAACAAAACACCGAACCAAATGAAAAGTGAAAAGCTTACAAATCTGTCTGAATTAGGAGAATTTGGACTGATTGATACACTTACCAAAGATATTAAGTACAAACAAAAATCAACCATTAAAGGTATTGGCGATGATGCAGCTGTTTTGCAAGGCAGACCAAAATTCCATTCATTGGTATCAACAGATTTGTTAATTGAAGGTGTCCATTTTGATTTGACCTATACCCCTTTAAAACATTTAGGTTACAAAGCTGCTATTGTTAACTTCTCCGACATGGCTGCCATGAACGGCAAACCCAAACAGATTGTAGTTGGACTAGGAATTTCAGCCAAATACACACTGGAGGCTCTGGAAGAACTCTACGAAGGAATCAGAATGGCCTGCCATTTATATAATGTTGATTTTGTAGGTGGCGATACCACTTCAAGCAAAGCCGGATTATTTATTTCGGTTACCGTTATCGGTGAAGTTGAAAAACCACAAATTACTTATCGAAGTGGCGCTTCAGAAGGAGATCTGATTTGCGTTACCGGCGATTTAGGTGGCGCCTATATCGGTCTTTTAGTTCTGGAAAGAGAAAAAAGAGTGTTCCAGGCAAACCCAAACATGCAACCTGAATTAAGTGGCAACGATTACGTAATTCAACGCCAGCTAAAACCCGAAGCCCGTGTTGATATAGTTGACCTGCTCAAAGAAAACGACATTCTACCCACTTCAATGATTGACATCTCTGATGGTCTTGCTTCGGAAACAATGCACCTTTGTAAAAACTCCAACTTAGGATGTATGCTTTATGAAGAAAAAATCCCCATCGATCAGCAAACATTTGATCTGGCCAGAGAATTTAAGATTGTTCCAACGGTGGCAGCACTCAACGGAGGTGAAGAATATGAACTCCTTTTCACCATAAAGCAAAGCGATTACGAGAAGATACAAAAGCTGGCAGATGTTACAGTTATCGGATATATGACCGAACCTGAAAACGGAAAACGTATTATCACCGGCGACAACCTTGCCATCGACCTGAAAGCCCAGGGATGGGACGGACTAAAATCCAGGGATATTGACTCGGCTCTGAACGGGTAAAGACCTAATAAAATGGAATGGGGAGAAATCATTATTCTGATTATTGCCGGTGTAATTGTCGGCTTTGTTAATACGCTGGCCGGCGGAGGCAGCATTGTTTCGTTAAGCGTACTGATGATGCTGGGTCTACCCCCTAATCTTGCCAATGGAACCAACCGCATTGCCATTACCATTCAAACGCTGACAGCCACCACCAGTTTCCGGCAACAAAAAATTCTCCCGCTCCGAAAAGCCATCTACCTTTCCATTCCGGCCATTCTTGGTTCTTTACTTGGCTCGTGGATTGCTGTTGACATCAGAGAAGATGTGTTTGAAAAAGCTATCGGGGTCATTATGCTGATTATGCTGGTGTTTATCCTCTACAAACCTCAAAAATATATTTACGGGCAGGCCAAACTCATCGAAAAACCTTTGAACTGGAAGGTTTACATTGTATTCTTTTTAATCGGAATTTACGGCGGTTTCATTCACATGGGTGTAGGTTATTTTCTTTTGGCAGGCATTGTACTGGGAACCGGTTTTGACCTCATAAAAGCCAACGCCATCAAAGTATTTGTTGTACTTGCATACGCACCATTTACTCTGCTGGTATTTCTCTATTACGGGCAGGTAAACTGGACCTATGGCCTTATTCTATCCATTGGCAGCGTTACCGGTGCTTTAATTGCCTCACGTATGGCTGTTAAAAAAGGTATCGAGTTTGTAAAATGGGTTATTGTAGTCGTGATTCTTGTTACTGCCGGAAACATGTTCGGGCTCTATAGTTTTAAAGATATTGCTGCTCTTTTTATAAGTCATTAGTTGGTGTAGATTCGTCCAATTAGCGTAAATTAGCAGACAAAGTAAAAACCAACAATCATGAAAAAACCAACCTTCATACTTTTAATTATAATATTCATTTCTTCAATATCTTTTGCCCAACAAAAATACGCCCTGGTCATTCACGGAGGAGCCGGAAACATTACAACTGAAAACGTACCTCCTGAACTAGCTGAACAATACAAAGCAAAGCTAACCGAAGCCCTGCTAACAGGTGAAGAAGTTTTAAAAAATGGCGGTACAGCTCTGGATGCTGTTACAGCCACCATCATGGTAATGGAAAACTGCCCGTTGTTTAACGCCGGGAAAGGAGCTGTTTTTACATCAGAAGGAACCAACGAGATGGATGCTTCCATTATGGATGGCAGAAATCTTGAAGCCGGAGCTGTTGCCGGTGTTCGCACCATAAAAAATCCCATTTTGGCTGCAAGAGCGGTCATGGAACAATCACCTCACGTTTTATTATCTGGAAATGGTGCCGACCGGTTTGCCAAAGAAAAAGGATTGCAAATTGTTGACCCTTCTTACTTTTTCACACAAAAACGATGGGACAGCTACCAGCGCATTAAAAAACAAAAGGAGGAAGCCGACAAACATGGTACGGTTGGCTGTGTTGCTCTCGATACCCACGGTAATCTTGCTGCCGGAACCTCCACCGGGGGCATGACCTGGAAAATGCACGGCCGCATTGGCGATTCACCCGTTATTGGTGCCGGCACTTATGCCGACAACAACACCTGCGCCGTTTCGTGTACCGGCCATGGTGAATATTTTATCCGCTATGCGGTGGCTTACGACATCTCAGCTTTGATGAAATATAAAGGACTAACCCTTCAGGAAGCAGCCAATGAAGTGATTATGAAAAAACTCAAGCAAGCCGGCGGCGATGGCGGTATTATTGCCATTGATAAAGATGGAAACACCTCCATGACTTTCAATACATCGGGTATGTTTAGGGGGAAAATCTCTAAAGGCGAAAAGCCTGAGGTATTTGTTTTTTAAAACTATCAAATGATAGTTTAAACCCTCAAACCTGTATTAAAAAGAACTACCATTAATGGTAGTATAAAAACTACACTGTTCCTACCTTGTTTTACCTTTTTTGGTGTTGTAACTTTAGCCCGTTCTAAATTAAATTAATTGTTCACTAAAATTTTAACGTTATGAAAATCTTTTTTCGCTTAACTTTGCAACCATGGAAAACCGCGGTATAGGCATCGGCGCGTGGAACTCGGGGTTTTATGTTGTTTCGTCGCTTACCGAAGGCGCGCACAACCATTTTAACTACCTTAACTACGGCATTAAAACCTACGCTTTTTCGGGTCACAATAAAACCATTAAAATCGACAGTGCCATTTTTACCAGAAACCAAACCGGTTGCTATCTCGGTGCCGAAACCTTTGCCAGTGTAATACGAAATATTTTTGAAGCAGAACGAAAGGACGAATTACTCCCCAATGGCTATTGCGGCCTCTACCTCGATGCATGTACGGGATACCAAGTGGAAGAAAACAAGTTCTTTTCCGACTACAATCCTTCAATAAGCCTATCTTACTCCAGATGTTACGGACTCGTGGTTAATAGCTCAGGCTCCGATAATAATATGATTTACAACAACCAATTTCACAACATTTCCTGGGCCACTCAGGCACAAAACCAAAACCGCAGCAGCGACGGAAACTCAGGCCTCACCATCAAATGCAACGACTACCAGGATAACTGGCAGGATATCTCCGTTACGGCAAACCAAACTGGTGATTTGTATGGAATAAGATATGCACAAGGTTCTAATGCCAACCAAGCTGATGCTCCAGCAGGCAACACCTTCAGTCATATCGATAGCCCGAACAATTTATACAGCGACTATTTTAATAACTGCAAGCAGATTATTTACTGTCACCATGTGCAGGACATAAACAATCCCGCCGTTTGGGTATATCCGGCATTGCACAACGAGCCGGAAGTACAGCCGAAGAGTAATAAGCCAAATGGGCCCCATTTTATAAAGGAAGATGCTTGCCCGACAAACCTTGACCCGAAAACCTATACCGAAACAAAATCGGATATTGCCGCTGCCGAAAGCAACCGGACGGGGTATGCCGATTCGCTCAACAATTTAACCGACGACGGCAATACCGTTTCGCTGAACCTTGACGTGGTAACCAGCATGCCCCCCGAAACCATACAACTGCGCGACCAGCTGCTCGGTGCTTCGCCCTACCTGAGCGATACGGTAATG
>Ga0256913_10000106_pt1 | contig 37384 bp, 34 predicted proteins | sample Axial_MatmetaG_FD_185970 | JGI IMG/M metagenome (GOLD analysis project Ga0256913, IMG submission 185970) | Deep-sea worm associated microbial mat communities from Axial Seamount, Juan de Fuca Ridge, Pacific Ocean - Axial_Mat | ecosystem: Environmental > Aquatic > Marine > Oceanic > Microbial... | reverse complement strand
AAAACCCCCAAATTTATAGAAGCAAGATTAGTAACATATAAACAAAATAGTATCCCAAAATCATGGGAAGTAGTTCAAGCACATGACTCAGTAGCTATTTTGATATATCACAAAGAGCATAATAGCTTTGTATTAGTTAAACAGTTTCGCCCTGCTGTATATATGGGAAATGGTAATGGTTTAACTGTAGAGCTTTGTGCAGGTATTGTTGATAAGGATTTATCTTTGGTAGAGATAGCTAGTGAAGAGATAACAGAAGAGTGTGGTTATCTAGTTCCTATTAAAAATATAGAAAGGATTACAGAGGTCAATAGTGCAGTTGGTTTTGCAGGTTCAAAACAGACACTTTTTTATACAGAGATTGATGAGTCAATGCGTGTAAATCAAGGTGGTGGAGTTGATACAGAGCTTATAGAGGTGGTAGAGATACCAACTAATAGAGTACGAGAGTTTATATATGATGAGACTATTGCTAAGACTACTGGACTTTTATTTGCTTTGATGTGGTGGATTGATAATAAAAATCTATCACCTAAGAAATATTAAATCTGCTGTTTTGAGAGAATAAGATTTGAAATATAATATAATCTTACATCGTTACATTCTCCAAAAATTCAATCTCACCTCCACGAACAACTATTACATCAATACAAAAAGCTACATCTAAGCTTTTTTCTTTGAGATAATAATAAGTAGAGTTAATAACTCTTCTAAGCTTAGTAGGAGTAAAATTATAAACAGGGTCAAAATCAGCCTGAGCTGATTTTACCTCTATAAAATGCCAAACTCCATTATCAATAGCGATTATATCTATCTCTCCTAGTTTTCGTGCATAATAGTTTCTCTCTATAACTCTATAGCCTAAATTTTCTATATAAGAGATAGCCATATCTTCACTTAGATTACCACTATCTCTAGTTGAGGTTTCGCTTCTATTAAACTCCACAACGACCACTACCACAGCTACTTCCACCATTAAGATGAAAGGTGGATGTATATTTACAATTTTTGCACTCAAATGTAATCATTTTAGGACCACTGCAACTTGTACTTCTTTGGTCTATAATCTCTATAGTGGGTTGATGACATTTAGGACAAATGCCTTGTTCTATTGCCATTAGTTGGGCTTTTTTCTCTTTCATAAAGTATATATAGCTAACTATCATACCAATTATTATGATAAGTAAAAAAAATAGTAGATAAAAATTCAAAATAAAAACTCCTTAATAGTGCTATATTGTAGCAGGATAATTGTTAATTATAAAACATCAAATAGCTTTATATTACCTTAATATATTTTCGATATTATATAACATTAAAAAATAGATAAAGATTTCTAAAAGGAGATTGAATATATGCAATCAAACTGTTATCCATGTAAAGAGGGTTTATATGACCCTGATTTTGAACATGACGCGTGTGGTGTTGGCTTTGTAGCACATCTCAAAGGAGAAAAGTCTCATAATATTGTGGCTAAGGGACTTGAATTATTGGCGAATTTGGAGCATAGAGGTGCTGTTGGGGCTGAAAAAAATGCAGGAGATGGTGCAGGAATATTAACTCAAATGCCTGATAAATTTATGCGTAGAGTTGCAAAAGAGGCTTCTAATATAGATTTGCCACCTTTTGGCTCATATGGGGTAGGTGTTGTTTTTATTCCACGAGACCCTGATGCATATAGCGAGACTCAAAGTATAGTAGAACAGTGTATAGAAGAGATGGGTCAAGAGTGTTTGGGATGGAGAAAAGTTCCTACTGCTAATGAGTCATTGGGTGAGAGTGTCAAAGCTACAGAACCTATTATCAAACATGTCTTTATAAAAAAAGCAGATGATATAGATACAGAAGCATTTGAGAGAAAACTATTTGTAATTCGTAAATATGCACAAAGTAGAGTAACAGATTCCCCTGTTCGTGGTACGGGATATTTCTATATGCCATCTATGTCATACAAAACTATCTCTTATAAAGGGCAACTAATTACAGAGCAGTTACCTCTATATTTTGCTGATTTAAATGAACCCGATTATGAGTCTGCTATAGCATTGGTTCATAGCCGTTTCTCTACTAATACTTTTCCATCTTGGTCACTAGCTCAACCATTTAGATATATTGCACATAATGGAGAGATAAATACTTTGCGAGGAAATATCAATTGGATGAGAGCTAGAACTTCACTTTTAAAGTCTAAACTCTTTACTAGTGATGAGCTAGATAAAATCTATCCTTATCTAATCAATGAGAAAAAAGGAAGTGATAGTTCAGTACTTGATAATGTTATTGAACTTTTGACTTTGGCAGGTCGTTCTCTCCCTCATGTTATGAGTATGATGATACCAGAGGCTTGGAGAGATGATGAAATGACACCTGATAGGAGAGCATTTTATGAGTATCATGCTACATTTATGGAGCCTTGGGATGGACCAGCATCAGTTGCTTTTACTGATGGTAAATTTATAGGTGCTACACTTGATAGAAATGGACTTAGACCATCTCGATACTCTCTAACCAAAGATAATATTTTAGTAATGGCTTCAGAACAAGGAGCGTTGGAGTTTCCAGCAGAAGATATAGTCTTAAAAGGGCGACTACAACCAGGTAAAATGTTTTTAGCAAACCTAGAAGAGGGTAGAATTATCTCTGATGAGGAGATAAAAGAAAAAATTGCTACAACCCATCCATATAAAGAGTGGATAGAGAAGCAAAAGATTAATCTTGATGATTTACCACTAAATAGAGAGGTCAGACAGCCAAATCATAATACTATTCTTCAGAGACAAAAGTGTTATGGTTATAGTATAGAAGACCTTAAAATAATTTTAACTCCTATGGCAAATGATGCTTATGAAGCAACAGGTTCTATGGGTAATGATGCATCTTTAGCTGTATTGTCACATAAATCAATTAATTTATATAACTATTTTCATCAACTCTTTGCACAAGTTACAAATCCACCAATTGACCCAATTCGTGAAGAGTTGGTAATGTCTCTAACATCTTATATAGGCTCACAAGGAAATCTATTTCAAGAGGTTGATGAAAATAGAAATTTTATTAAACTCTCTTCTCCTATATTAACTAATATTCAGTTAGAAAAATTAAGAGGTGTTAGTAGATTTAATTTCAAATCAAAAACTATTCAAATCTTATTTGATGCTCATAAAAAAGGCTCAATGGAGCAAAGACTAGAAGAGGTAAAACAAGAAGCAAGTGAAGCAGTAGCTTCAGGTTATCAAGTTATTATATTATCAACTAGAGGTGTCAATGAGTATTTAGCACCAATTCCATCACTATTGGCTACAAGTTCCGTTCATCAACATCTAATAGCAGAGGGTACACGAACAAGTTGTGGATTAGTAATTGAGACAGCAGAAGCTAGAGAGATACACCATTTTGCTACTTTAATCGGATATGGAGCAAATGCAATCAATCCATTTTTGGCATTTGAGACTATCGAAGATATGCGAATACGAAATCTAACTCGTGCTGATTTAACCCAAGAAAAAGCTGTAGATAACTATATCAAAGCTATTGGTAAAGGTATTTTTAAAATTATGTCTAAAATGGGAATATCAACTATCCGTTCATATACAGGAGCTCAAATATTTGAGGCTGTAGGATTGGGCAAAGATTTGGTTGATAAATATTTCACAGGTACACCATCACGAATTGGTGGGATAGATATAGACACACTAGAGGTTGAGACTCTATTATGTCATGGATTGGCATATCCAAATCGTATAGTTGAGTCTAATGATTTAGGTGGAGGTGGAGAGTATGCCTTTAGACAAAGAGGTGAAAATCATCTACTCTCTGCTGAAAATATATTCTTGTTACAACAATCTACACGAAACAATAGCTATGAAACATTTAAACAATATACAAAAATAATTGATGAACCAAATGAAGATTATATAACTCTAAGAGGTTTATTGGACTTTAAAAATCAGAAACCTATTGATATAGATGAGGTAGAACCTATTGAGTCTATTATGACCCGTTTTGCAACAGGTGCTATGAGTTATGGTTCTATCTCCAAAGAAGCACATGAGACTTTGGCAATAGCTATGAATAGTATAGGAGCTAAAAGTAATACAGGAGAGGGTGGAGAAGATGCTTCAAGATTTGGAACTAATAAAAATTCTAAAATTAAACAGGTCGCTTCTGGACGATTTGGAGTTACAGCTAACTATCTAATAAATGCTGAAGAGTTACAAATCAAACTAGCACAAGGTGCAAAACCAGGTGAAGGTGGACAACTTCCAGGATATAAAGTTGATAATATTATTGGAGCTACTAGACACTCAACCCCTGGAGTTACACTTATCTCTCCACCACCTCATCATGATATTTATAGTATAGAAGATTTGAAACAGCTAATACATGACCTTAAAAACTCTAATAAAAATGCTAGGATTAATACTAAACTAGTATCAGAAGTAGGTGTGGGAACAATTGCAGCAGGTGTTGCCAAAGCATACTCTGATGTAGTACTTATCTCTGGATTTGATGGTGGAACTGGAGCTAGTCCTCAAACATCTATCAAACATGCTGGACTTCCTTGGGAACTAGGACTAGCAGAAACTCATCAAACTTTGGTCAAAAATGGTTTGAGAGGTAGAATTGTACTTCAAACAGATGGACAACTTCGGTCAGGAAGAGATATTGCAATTGCAACATTATTAGGTGCTGAAGAGTGGGGAATTGCTACTAGTGCATTAATTGTTGAGGGGTGTATTATGATGCGAAAATGTCATCTCAATACATGTCCTGTAGGGATTGCTACCCAAGATAAAGAGTTACGAAAAAAATATACAGGAAAACCTGAATATATTGTCAATTATGTTAAATTTTTGGCGACTCATTTACGAGAGATTATGGCAGAGCTTGGATTTAGAACTATCAATGAGATGGTTGGACGAGTTGATAAGCTCAAAACAAGAGAGGGTATAAAACATTGGAAAGCAAAACATCTACAACTAGATAAACTACTACATAGAATGTATGTTAGAGAAGAGGATAATACATTTAAAAGTATGGAACAAAACCACGGATTAGATGAAGCTTTGGATAATGATTTAATAGAAGCTATGCAAGAGGCAATAGAGAACAAAACACCAATTAGAAAAGAGATAAAACTAAGAAATATCAATCGAACCGTAGGAACAATGTTATCAGCTGAGATGACACGGAAATATGGAGAGATAGGTCTGCCAGATGATACTATTCATATTAAAGCAGTAGGTACAGGAGGTCAAAGTTTTGGGGCATTTCTCAATAGTGGGATAACTTTTGAAATAGAAGGAGATGCTAATGACTATTTTGGAAAAGGGCTTTGTGGTGGTAAACTAATATTATATCCACCTGCTAGTTCAACTTTTGATGCCAATAGTACCGTAATAGTTGGAAATGTAGCATTCTATGGTGCTACTAGTGGAGAGTCTTATATTTATGGTATGGGAGGAGAGAGATTTTGTGTACGAAACTCTGGAGCAAAAGTAGTAGTAGCTAGTGTAGGTGAACATGGATGTGAATATATGACAGGTGGACGAGTAGTTATATTAGGTCAAATAGGTAAAAACTTTGCTGCTGGTATGAGTGGAGGAATTGCTTATATATATGATGCAGAGGATAATTTATCTCAACGAATTAATCAAGAGATGGTTGACCTAGATAGTATAGAAGAAGATGATGATAATGAGGTCAAAGAGATGATAGAAAACTATATTAAATATACAGGTTCAACAGAAGCCCATAATATATTGGAAAATTGGGAAAAGAGTAAATCCAAATTTATAAAAGTAATGCCAAGAGATTATAAAAGAGTCTTATCAGAACAAAAAAAACAGATAGAGGAGGTCTAAGATGGGAAAAATAACTGGATTTAGAGAATATAAAAGAAAAAACTTCACACTTGCACCTATTGAGGAGAGAATTAAACACTATAATGAGTTTACAACACCCCTAAGTTATGAGGAAATGCAAGAGCAAGGTGCTAGATGTATGGATTGTGGTATCCCCTTTTGTCATAGTAATTATGGGTGTCCGATAGGAAATATTATCCCACAATTTAATGACCAAGTATATAGAGGAGAGTGGGAGAGTGCATTTAGAACACTAATGAGTACCAATAATTTTCCTGAGTTCACAGGACGAATATGCCCAGCACCTTGTGAACATGCGTGTGTATTAGGACTAAATGAGACAGCAGTAGGGATTAAAAATATAGAATATTCTATTATAGAAAAAGCATATGAAGAGGGTTGGATGAGACCTCAAATACCCTCTATTAGAACAGGAAAAAAGGTAGCTATAGTAGGAAGTGGACCAGCAGGATTAGCAGCAGCTAATCAACTCAATAAAGCAGGATATATAGTAACTGTTTATGAGAAAGAATTAAGAATAGGTGGACTACTTAGATACGGTATCCCTAACTTCAAATTAGATAAGAAAAAAGTAGTACAAAGAAGAGTAAATCTAATGACAGAAGAGGGTATTGAGTTTATTACTGATGCGAATGTAGGTGTTGATATACCTATAAAAGAGTTACAAGATAGATATGATGCAATTATCATTACTACAGGAGCAGGAACTCCAAGAGATTTACCAATAGAAAATAGAGATGCCAAAGGCGTTCATTTTGCTATGGAATTTCTAGGACAAAATAATAGTAGAGTAGAGGGTGAAAAATTTAAAAAGTCTCAGGAGATATTAGCAACAGATAAAGCAGTAGTAGTAATAGGAGGAGGAGATACAGGAAGTGATTGTGTAGGAACATCTATTCGTCAAGGAGCTAAAAGTGTAACCCAAATAGAGTTAATGCCAAAATCTCCTCTGAACCGAACAGCAGATATGCCATGGCCAACTTATGCAAGAGTATTTAAACTATCAACTTCACAAGAAGAGGGTGCAGTATTAGATTTCAATGTACTATCCAAATCATTTATCAAAGATGCTAATGGAAATGTAAAAGGTATAAACTGTGTATATATAGAGTGGGAAGGTAGAGGCTTCAAAGAGATAGAGGGAAGTGAATTTGTACTAGAGGCTGATTTAGTACTATTAGCAATGGGCTTTTTAGGACCAAAACAAGATGATGTTATATCTGAACTATCATTAGAAACAGACCCTAGAAGTAATATTAAAACTAATGGATTTGCTACATCTATAGATGGAATATTTAGTGCAGGAGATTGTCGTAGGGGTCAATCATTGGTAGTTTGGGCTATTAATGAAGGTCGAGAGTGTGCTGTGGAGGTTGATAGCTATTTGAGTGGACAGAAGAGTATGTTAAATAGGAAAAGTGCGTCTCTTTGTGAGATTTAAAATTAAAGATGTTTGGATAGTTACCTCTAGCTCTTTAGATAGAGCTAGTTTACTCAATTATATCTTATAGTTTTAAACTAAATCTACACCTTTTTGCCCTACAATTATTTCACCAATTACATATCCATCTGTATTGGCACAAATATCATCTACATCTTGGGCATCTACTACAAATATCATACCTACACCCATATTAAAGGTTCTAAACATCTCTTCATCGGCTACATATTGAGACATAAACTCAAATATAGGCAGTAGTTTTATATTCTCTTTTTGAATTTTGGCTCTCATCCCATTAGGTAAAACTCTAGGTAGATTTTCTATAATTCCACCACCTGTAATATGTGCCAAAGCTTTAATCTTATCTTTATTGGCTTTAAACTCTTTAACATATATTCTAGTTGGAGTTAAAAGTGTATCAATTAGTGGCTTACCATCAAATTCATCATCTAAACTCATTTTTAGTTTATCAAAAAATAGTTTTCTAACTAGAGAATAACCATTGGAGTGAACTCCTGAACTAGGCATTGCAATAATTACTTGTCCCTCTTTTACATTTGATACTCTATCCATTTCGCTTCTCTCTGCAATTCCTACAGCAAAACCAGCCAAATCAAAATCTTCATTACTATACATTCCTGGCATCTCAGCAGTTTCACCCCCAACCAAGGCACATTCACCTATACGACATCCCTCTGCAATTCCTGCTACAACAGCTTTGGCATTAGCAGGAACTAAATGACCTGTAGCATAATAATCTAGGAAAAACATAGGCGTTCCAAAGTTACAAATCAAATCATTAACACACATAGCTACAAGGTCAATTCCTACTGTATCAAATTTACCACTATCTATAGCTAATTTAAGTTTAGTACCAACTCCATCAGTAGCTGACAAAATTACAGGCTCTTTATATCCAGTAGGTAATGCATAAGCTCCAGCAAATGAGCCAATTCCACCAATTACATTTTTATCAAAAGTTGATTTGACATCAGCTTTGATAGCCTCTACAAAATTGTTACCTGCATCTATATCTACACCAGCATCTTTATATGAAATATTTTCCACTATTTTTTCTCCTCATTACATAATGGAAAAGCAGTTTTGAGTACTTGTGTAATATAACAAAATCCAGTTAGTCCACTGACAATCAAGATAATCATGATACTAAATTGTAATAAAAATGCAGCCTTAATAGAACCTGTTGCTATTAACATCATAACTATACCCAATGCCATAGCTAATAGAATTTTTTGTAGTTTTTCAACACACATACTACTCTCCAAAAATTTTTGAGATATTATATCAAAATGTAACTGTTTTAGAGTTATGTTATAATCTACTTTAGAAATTCTCAGTTTATTAATATTTCTATTGTTTACTAATACTTTGCTAATACTTTTTTAGTATAATTATTTTATTAAAAAAGATAAAGGATAAACATGAGAAAATTAACATTAGGTTCAATAGTGACAGCTACACTTTTACTAATAGGTTGTGGAGGAGGTGGTAGCACTAGTAGTGATGATACAACTACAGCTTTATCTCCAACAACTACTGCTACAAGCACTCCTACTATAAATAGCAGTAAAACAGTAGGTACAGGATATTATGTTGACTCTGCAGTTGAGGGTATAGATTATAGTTGTGGAAGTGAAACAGGAGTTACAGATAGTAACGGAACATTTACATTTGAAAATGGTCAAAATTGTAAATTTGTTTTAGGTGATATTACATTAAGAGAGATAAATGCTTCTATGTTAGAAGATAATATTACAATTCTTGAAGATAATATTACAGTAGCTCAACTTCTTCAAACACTTGATGCAGATGGAAATGCTACTAATGGTATCCAAATTTTAGATGGCACAGATAGAGTAGTTAGAGATGAGATACAATCATTAAATGGGCTAGATAGTGATGTATTAGATGCAATCCATAGTTCAATGAGAGCAGAGCATCAAAATGAGTATAACGGTACAGTTATAGATATAAATAAAACAAAAGCACATATTCTCGAAACAGAAGCTAGGTTAGAAGATGAAGGAAGAATAACTCAACACTCATCACATAGAGATAATATATCTACAGAGGGTAACTCTTCTATAACAACATTTAATCATAATGGAAATGGCAATTCTCATACTACAACAGAGATAGAGCATAATGGAACTATTGTTGATAATAATAGTACAATGGAGCAAAATAGAGATGGTCAAAATAATGGATATATGAATGGTGGTGTAAATCAAGAAGGTCATGAAACCTCTTTTAATAGTAATTCGGTTCAAAATCCAATGAGTCAGAATAGAGCAAGTAGTTCAGAAGATAATAATACAGCCAGTAGTTCAGAAGAGAATAATACAACAAATACATCAAGTTCAAATAATAGCCAAACTCATGGTGAAAATGGTGGATATATAAATGGTGTACAACAAAATGAACATGAAAATTCAGCTGAAAATAATAGTCATCAAAGCTCTTTTAATGGTAATCCAATGAGTCAGAATACAGCAAGTACATCAAGCTCAAATGATACTCAAAGTAGTGAGAGTACATCAGGCTCAAATGGTAGTCAAAGTAGTGAAAGTACATCAGGCTCAAATGGTAGTCAAAGTAGTGAAAGTACATCAGGCTCAAATGGTAGTCAAAGTAGTGAAAGCACATCAGGCTCAAATAGTAGTCAAAGTAGTGAGAGTACATCAAGCTCAAATGGTAGTGAAAGTACATCATCCTCAAATAATAGAGGAAGTATATTTAATCGAAGATAACTCTAAATAGTAAATCTAACATCTCCCATCTTTATCACCAAACCCAAATTTCAAAAATCAAAAGCCCGAGATTTCGGGCTTCTCTTCCAAAAAAAGATTAAATTCGGCGAAAATGAACTATTTAGTGGTAATACATTTGATAGCAAAACAATGGTAAAAGTCTTAGATAATCTCAAAAGAAAATTTAATATTGATAAAGTAATCATTGTAGCAGATAGAGGTCTTAATTCAAAAATAAATCTAAAACAGAGAGAGCTTGAAATTAGGCTCAAAAAATCCAAATCTTTTAGAGAATATACTATTACTCCCAATAGAATTAGAGATGCTCTTAACTCTTTGGAACTCTCCAAAATCAAGGTTGATAACAAAATATTTTTTATGAAGTCCAACCACTCAAACACTCAAGATAAATTAAAATTTGCAAAAAATATTATGAGGTTTCTTCATATTAAACAGCTTAAAAATTTATCTACAAAGGAGGATATACTCTGTTTATTTTAGCTATTTTTGTTCAAAAATCTCTCTTGTAGTGACAACTTGAACATTTTTTTTTAAGTAAAACCCTGAATATGGGGTTTTAGGGATTGTTTGGTGATAAAGATGGGAGAAGCTCCATAGCATCATTTAAAACATATCAGGAAACTCTGCTGAGGTAGAAGTTTCTGTATTTTTAGGTAGTGGGGAGATATCTGTATATAGCTCTGTTATTACCCCATCTCTTGCATTATATACTCCTTTGGGTACTCTAAACTTTCTTGGTAAATTAGGATAGAGTGCATATAATTTTTTGAAAAAATATGAAAATGCAGGTGCTGCTGTAGCACCACCTGTACCACCTTTTCCTATTGGTCTATTGTTATCTCTACCTATCCATACAATAACCTCTTGTGCTGGTGAATATCCACAAAACCATGCATCTACATTTCTATTGGTAGTTCCTGTTTTCCCTGCTACCTGAACACCTGCTACCTGTGCATTTCTACCTGTACCACGGATAATAACATCTCGTAAAATATCTGTCATTAAATATGCCTGTTGAGGTTGTGTAAAATTAGCAATCTCTTGTGTATGTGACTCATATATCACTGTACCATCTTTAGATACTACTTTGGATATAAGTCTAGGCTCTAACATATGACCCCCATTAGCAAAAGTAGAGTATATCTGTGCCATTTTAGCTGGACTTATACCCAAATTACCTAAGGATATAGACATATCTTGAGGAATATGTGCTATATTTAGAGGTTCTAACTTTTCTCTAATTCTATTTAATCCAACTTCTGTTACTAAATTAATAGTTGCAAGATTTCGTGAGTGTACTAATGCCTCTCTGAGTTTAATGAACCCTTCAAAATTTCGCTCATAATTTTTAGGTCTCCATATAACTCTTTTACCATTTCTATAATATTGAAAAGTTCTAGCTACATCTGTTAGTTCAGTAGCAGGATTATATCCAAGGTCAAGTGCTACTTGATATATAAATGGTTTAAAGGCAGACCCTGGCTGTCTCTCCATCATAGTAACACGATTATATGCAGATTTTTTATAATTAACACCACCAACCATAGCTTTTATATCACCTGTTTTATTATCAACAGCCAATAATGCACCATTCAGTGTTGTAGTTTTCATATTTTCTCTATATCTCTTGGTAGCTTTTCTTACAGCAAATTTTAATGCTTTTCTAGCAATTTTTTGCTCTTTCATATCTATGGTTGTATAGATAGTATATCCACCAGTTTTTATATTTGGAAAATCTTTTTTGAGTCGTCGAACTACCTCATCTGCCACATATGGAGCTATATTTTGAGTGAGTGAACCATGATATATTTCTGGTGTCTCTTTGATAGCTATTAGATATTCATCCTCTTTAATCCAACCAAGGTTTCTCATTCTAGTTAAAATAGTATTAGCTCTTTTTAATGCTCTATCAAGATGTCTAACAGGATTAAAATATGATGGTGCATTTGGCAAACCAATTAGAAGTGCAGCCTCTTTTAGAGTTAAATTTTCTAAATCTTTATGAAAAAATCCTTTTGCTGCTGTTTTGACCCCAAAATATCCTCGTCCAAAAGATATTTCATTGAGGTATCTCTCTAATATCTGCTCTTTGGTTAGCTCATCTTCTACTTTCATAGAGAGTATTGCCTCTTTTAGTTTTCGTGTATAACTTTTTTTGGGAGATAGTAGAATTTTTTTAACCAATTGTTGCGTAATAGTACTACCACCCTCCACTTTTTTACCTGCTTTAAAGTTTCTTAATGCAGCACGAATTATTGCATCAGGATTTACACCATTATGCTCAAAAAATCGTGTATCTTCAATAGCAATTAATGCCTCAATTAGATAACCTGGCATCTCATCATATTTGGCATATAGACGGTGTTGTCCTTCCATAATATTAGCTATCTTGTTACCTTTATAATCTAAAATCACAGATGAAGTTTTTGGACTATAGTTAATTATTTTATCCATATCAAGTTGAATTTCATTATAAGCATAGATAAATGCAGCAAATAGTGCGATGGCAAATATTATTACCAACATTATCGAGCCTTTAATCAATTGGTTAACCATCTATATACTATCCTTTTTGTTAAAAATTACTTTATTATATCTAAAAGTGATTGAGTAGTGACTTTAATGCTCTCTTTGAACTTCCTAACCTTGGTATAACTCGCAAAATAGGTTTAGAGACAGTAGGTTGTCTAATCGCACCTACTAAGAAATTTTGTTTGACCATTAGTGCTTCCTGAACTTTTAAAGCTATCTCATTAGTTGGTACTAGTATAGGTAAAATAAGAGATTTTAACTCTATATCTAGTATCTTTTTGACTATTTTTTGTCTCTGTTTTATCTTTTTGTAATATTTTTTACTATTGTTAGCTACCTCTTGGATATTAACTAATGCTAAAGCAGTATCAAAAATAGATGGAGCAGTAGAGTATATAATAGGTTTACCTCTATTTTCCAAAAAACTAATAATCTCTTGGGAGGCTAAAATATATGCTCCATAGCTACCATAAGCTTTACCCAAAGTTCCCATTTTGATATGATTTGGTTGTGGTGTAACTCCATAATACTCAAATACACCTAAAAGAGACTCTCCTACTACACCAGAACTATGAGCCTCATCTACAATAAGTAGAGCATTGTATCTATTAGCCAATTCAAAAATATTACGATTACATAACTCACCACTCATAGAGTAAACCCCTTCTATAGCTATAATCTTGCGTCCCATATTATATTGTTTGAGTTTTTCTTCAAGCTCATTAGCATTATTATGTTTAAATTTAACTACTCTATTTCCCAAAAGTCTAGTAGCTATCATTCCACTAGCATGATACTCCTCATCTATAAAAAGCATATCTTTTTTACGCACAAGGGCTTCAATCAAAGCTATATTTGCCAAAAAACCAGACCCTACAGCCAATCCTGCTTCAAATCCGTTAATAAAAGCTAAAGCTCTCTCAAAATCTTCATGTACTTCATGATAACCATTTACAAGCATACTAGCTTTAGGAGCAAAGGTATTATACCTAGATACCCATTTTATAGCTTTGTTAAACTGTTTTTTATTATTAGCTAGACCTAGATAATCATTAGATGCAAAATCTATTAAATTATCATCAAAAATTTTTCTTTGTCTAAATCTATTTGCTTTTTTTAGTGCGTTTATTTCTGTTTGGTACATATTATTTTAGCCATCTTATTAGTTTCTCAACTTGCAATCCCATAGCAGTACTCTCATATCCTTCCACTTTTTGGATATATTTTTTACAAAAACCCTCAACCATACATCCACCTGCTTTTCCATCCCATAGACCACTATTTAAATAATCTTCTAAATCTTTTGGTTCAAATGAAGTAAATTGATAATAAGTAGCAGATACATCACATAGATAAAAATCTTTGGTTTTATAGTGCATAGCTGAAATAATAGCTATCTTTGAACCACTTTGAAGCTTTAATATTCGTTTGGCATCATCTCTATTTTTGGGTTTTCTAAGTATCTCTCCATCTTTTGTAGAGATTACACTATCAGCTGTTAGTAATGGTGTTTCTAATCCAAACTCTTTTATGGCTTTTTCTAATTTGCCTTTACTTGCTAGATATACAAAATCTTTAGCTATAGTGGTTGTGATTTGCTCTTCATTATATATCGGAGCTTTTTGAATAAAGGGAATGTGAAATTTAGTCAAAAGTTTAGCTCTTGACTTAGAATTTGATGCTAAATGTATCATATATATTTAATGGCTCGCTTTTTTTAGATAGTTATGATGGCATACAGGGCAATTGATTTCAGCATCACCTTTCATAGCTAATTTTCGCCATTTTCTTTTTAGTTTAAATCTAGCCCTACAATTTTGACAAACTACTTCATCCTCTATATTATCATCATTATGTCTAAATTGTCCATTTGGAAATGGATTAGATGATGATGCAACATTTTTTGGCATTGCCTCTTTTTTACAACCAAATAGAGATAAAACTAAAATTGTAGCTATGATTAGTCCAAATATACTTTTCATGATTTTTCCTTTAGATGAAATAGATACTAAAAGTATATATTAAACTAACCGAAATATAAGTTAATATAAATTTCTTATTGAAATCTATAAGTTATCTTTTAGATAAGCTAAAGCTTTCTCTTTTGCTTCATCTATCTTAGAGGCATCTTTTCCTCCAGCTTGTGCAAAGTCAGGACGACCTCCACCTCCACCACCTAGTATAGGAGCTATCTCTTTTATCCAACTTCCTGCTTTGATAGGTGTCTCTTTGCTACCACAAGCTATCATAACTTTGTCACCTTTTTTTTGAAATAGCATAATTGCAATATGAGGGTATCTATTTTTGGCTTCATCTATTAGCTCTTTGATATCTCCTGTTTCTACTTCATCTATTATAACAGTTACTCTATTTATATCTATAGTTGATAACTCTTTTTTAGTTGATTTTAGAGCAGTTTTAAGTTCAGATTTCAGGATTTTTATCTCATCTCTTAGTCTATTTATTCCTGCTATTGGGTTTTGATTTTTTAGTTCAGACTTTATCTCTTCTAACTCATCTCTTAGTATATTCACAGCTGATATAGCACTATTACCACATATAGCCTCTATTCTCCGAACTCCTGCACTTACTCCACTCTCTTTAGTTATCATAAATAGACCAATTTGTGCCGTATTGTTTATATGTGTACCTCCACAAAGCTCAACAGATACATCTTCACCCATACTAACTACTCTAACTTCATCACCATATTTTTCACCAAATAGAGCCATAGCACCACTATTTTTAGCTTCATCTATACTCATAATTTTGGTTACTATTGGGATAGCTTGAGTAATTTTATCATTTACCCATGCCTCTACAGCTTTTATCTCTTTGCGACTCATAGCTTTTGGGTGAGAGAAGTCAAAACGAAGTCTCTTATTATCATTGAGCGAACCTGCTTGTGCTATATGCTCTCCCAATATTGCTCTAAGTCCTGCATGTAATAGATGTGTAGCTGAATGATGTTTTTCTATCTCTACTCTACTATCATCAACCAAAGCTTCAACTCTATCACCTACCAAAAGTTTACCCTCTATTTGAGATAAGTTCATATCCAAAAATTTTTTAGTATCAATCACTTTGGTTTTTCCTAGAAGTTCACCTATATCACCTACTTGTCCACCAGATTGGGCATAAAATGGTGTTTGGTCTAATAATACCCAACCATTTCCATCAATACTATCAATCTCTCTAAACTCACTATCAAGCAATGCTAAAACTGTAGCTGTAGTCTGTTTACTCTCATATCCTACAAACTTATTCTCTCCAAACTTCTCTTTGAGGGCTTTGAAATCACCTGTAGTTGAGGCATCACCTGTACCTTTCCACCCTGCTTTGGATTGAGCTTTTTGAGCATCCATTTTGCTATTAAATGCTTCAATATCTAAAGCTATATCTTTTTCTCGTAGCATATCTTGGGTAAGGTCAAGTGGAAAACCAAATGTATCATATAGTTTAAATGCTACTTTACCATCAAATACATCATCACTCTTATCTAACTCTTCATTAAATAGTTTAATTCCAGCCTCTATAGTATCAAAAAATCTTTTCTCTTCCATTTGCATAGAGGTTTTAATTGTTTCTGCTCTTTTTGGTAGATAATCATACTGTTTACCCATAACAGATACTAAAGTATCAACTAATTTATACATAAATGGCTCTCTAATTCCTAATAGATACCCATGACGAATAGCTCTTCTCATAATCCGTCGTAATACATATCCTCTCCCCTCTTTGTCAAAATTAACACCTTGGGCTAATAGAAAAGAGACAGCACGAAGATGGTCAGCAATTACACGATAACTTGCACTATTTGGGGCTTTGAAATCATAAGGGACTCCTACTATTTCTCCGAGCTTATCCAAAAATGGCATAAATAGAGTAGAGTGATAGTTATTAAGTACACCCTCTTTAATTGCTACAACTCTCTCTAATCCCATACCTGTATCTATACTAGGTTTTGCCAAAGGATTTAGTATTCCACTCTTATCTCTCTCATACTGCATAAATACCAAATTCCAAATTTCTAAAAATCTATCACCCTCTCCACCCATTTTATCTTCAGGTGAATTAAAATTCTCTGAGCCTTGGTCATAAAAAATCTCACTACAAGGACCACAAGGTCCGACTTCTCCCATTTGCCAAAAGTTATCAGCATCACCAAATTTCATAATTCTATCTGGAGATATATGTCTGCTCCAAATTTCCTCAGCCTCATCATCACTATTATGTACAGTTACCCAAAGTTTCTCAATTGGAAGAGCTAAATATTTAGGAGATGTAATAAACTCCCAAGCATAAGCAATAGCATCTTCTTTGAAATAATCAGCAAAAGAGAAATTTCCCAACATCTCAAAAAGTGTATGATGTCGTGCTGTATAACCTACATTATCCAAATCATTATGTTTTCCACCTGCTCTTAGACAAGTTTGAGAGCTAGTAGCTCTTGGAGGATTAGGGATAGGGGCTTCTGCTGTAAATATATTTTTAAATTGTACCATACCAGCATTGGTAAACATAAGTGTAGCATCATCAGGTACAAGTGGAGAGCTAGGAGTTAGTTTGTGTCCTTTACTCTGAAAAAAGTCCAAAAATTGTTGTCGAATATCCATAATATAATCCCGTGTTTTTAATTGTGGATATTTTAGCTAAATTGTGGTTAAAATATAGGTGAAGATAGATATATATCAAAGATGTTATGATTTACTCTTTACATATATTCATCTCTTTAGTAATTTTACTATAAAGTTCTTTTAGCCAAGGATGTTTATCATTTTTGATATTAACACTCATATGTCTAAAGTCAACAGGAGATAATATTACTTTAATATTTTGAATACCTACTTTTTGTGCTAAATAATAGAGTTGCTCTATATTATCATCTCCAATAGGAATACAACCTATAGTTCTATCACCTCCATGTATCATAATATCTCCACCTAAATTAGTTCGTTTCTCTTTTTTTGCTATCTGTTTATCAAACTTATTTGGATAATCTATTCTCATAGATAGATGAAATTTACTATTTGGATTTAGATATGATATATGATAAATACCTTCTGGTATCTGTTTATCTCCCTCTTTTAGTTTAGGGCCTAACCTACCTGAAAATGATGTAAATTTATAATCATGAATATGTTTCCATTTTTTATCTTGTTTCCCCCACACCTCCAATCTCTTTTCATATTTAACTCCTATTAGAATTAATTTTTGGGGATAGATTATGAAATTGGTATCTGCTAAATATCTTTTGAGTCTCTGAGTAGAAGTTAGGTTCTCTTCTATTCTTTTTATAACTGTTATATTTCTCTCTACTATTTTAGGTTTGGGACATTTAGGACACTCAATAGGTGCAATATCTTTCTCTATGAAATATTTTTCATAATATGGATACCAAATATCTCTACCCAAAAGATAGAAAGCTATAATAGAGATTATTATAAATATAAAAGAGAAGAAAAAACCCAAAATAAATTCTCTCATATTTTATTGATAACCTTTTAATAAATTTGCAATTTGTAAAGCACCATCTTTCTCTATTATTTCTTGTAATTTACTACTTCTTTTATACATATTTTCATCTAATATTTTTATGATTTTATCAGGATGTATATCATCTTCTCTCATAATCCATGCAATGTTTTGTTCTTCTAAAAATTTTGCATTATAATATTGATGGTCACCTGCTGCATAAGGATAAGGTATAAACAGAGCAGGACACCCAATAGCTGATAACTCCCAAAGAGTCGAAGCCCCTGCTCTAGCAATAGCAAAATCTGCTTGTGCCATATAATCAGATAATTTATCAGTAAAACCAAATACAGTAGCTTTTATATTTATATCTCTATATAGTTGCTCTACTTCTAATATATTTTTCTCTCCTGCTTGGTGAATGATTTTTATACCTCTTTCATCTAATCTTCTTGCTAATTTTAGTGCTAATCTATTAATAGCTAATGCTCCTTGTGAGCCACCCAAAAATATAACCGTTTTTATCTCTTTTCGTACTCTTGATTTCTCAAAAAATTCTTTTTTGATAGGATATGCTTTGATGGGGCTATCTTTTTCATATGATGATATAAAAGTATTACAATATGGTCTAAGCAGTTTATTTAGTGAACCAATAGATGCATTTTGCTCATGTATTATTATAGGAATTTTTAGTAATTTACCTGCGATTGAGGTAGGTGCAGCAGAAAAACCACCTACACAAAATATTACTTTTGCATTAGATTTTTTTAGAATTTTTCTAGCTTCTATAATTGCTTTTATTAACATATATATAGATTTAATCTTACCTAAAAGTCCTTGATTAACTACACCTTGGGTATCTAAAAAATATGTAGAATTGAACTGTTTATCATTCTCAAACCAATCTCTATCTTGTCCTTTAGTTGAGCCTATATATATTAGTTTAGAGTCTCTTAGCTCCTCTTTTACAGCTTTGATAATAGCTAAATGTCCACCTGTGCCACCACCTGTCATTATAATACTCATGTCTCTCTCCTTTTTGGTATAACTTTTTTAGAAATCATCAATATTAGTCCTATACTAATAGATGACGCAACAATTTGTGAACCACCATAACTTAAAAATGGTACAGCAATCCCTTTAATAGGAGTGATACCAGATATTCCAAAACTATTAATTAGAAATGAGAATGTAATAAGTAGTCCAGCACCTACACAAAATAGGTAATATGTAGGATTATCTACTCTTGCAGCTATTTTAAATATACGAAATATTATAAATAACATTGTCAAAACAACAACTAAAATAGAGACAAATCCCAACTCTTCCATCATTCCTGCTAAAACGAAATCGGTATGTACTTCAGATAAAAATCCTAGTTTATATTGACCATTACCTAATCCTTGACCCCAAAATCCACCATGATTAATAGCATCTAATGAGTTACTTATCTGATATGTCTCTAATCTATTTGCAGAGTTATCAAATGATAAGAACCACTCTTTAATTCTCTTTAACCTATGAGGTTGAGTTATAATCAAAAGGATAAAAGTAATTAAGCCTATACTAGATAACATAAAAAAAAATCTAAAACTACTACCAACAAGAAGAAAAAGAACTAATAGTGTTAAAGATATTACAACTGTCTGACCTAAATCTTTTTGAAATACAGCAATTAATAAAACTGAGACAATTAATATAATTAGATAAGGGACAAAAACCTTTATCTCTTCTTTAATAGGCATATTACCTTTAGGAAGTCTAGTTCTAACCAAACTCCATGAGATAAATGAGATAAATCCTATCTTATAAAATTCGACAGGAGTAATAGATATAGGACCAAAATTTATCCATCGTTTAGCTCCACCCACACTCTTAACTAAGTTTTCAGATAAAAGAGGCATAGTCAAAAGTATAAATAAAGATACTAGAAATAATACTATACCAATAGGTTTAAACCATAAGTCTGCATCTAACTTAGATATAATAATCATTGATATGATACCAATCACTACAGCTATGAGTTGACGGATAAAAAAGTGAGTATCGGTGAAGCCATGTTGTATAATAGTATAGGTTGATAAAGTATAGCTCATCAAAAGCCCTATCAACAGGAGTAGTATAGTTGCACCAAATAGAGGTTTGTCAATCATCTTTTATTTCTTTTTTATATTAGTTTGTGATATTTTATCCAAAATTTTTAAAAAAAATAGTAAAATATTATTATTATACAATAGATAAATTATAAATTAAAATAATATTTAATAAATTAGGTAAAGTATGGCAGAAGAGTATATAGAAAATAAAATAATACAATATAGAAGCATTATCCTTTTAGGTATGTTTTTGATTATCTCGTTTCTTTTAATGGTTTTTCTTATTACCGTTATAGTTACTATTAATAGTGATAGAGATACAGGTAATAAATTTTCTACTATTAGAAATAGAGCAATTCGAGGTTCTATAATATCAGCTGATGGATATTTAGTAAGTTATAGTCAAAAACTTTTTCGAGCAGAGGTTAATACTCGTAGTATAGATCCAAAGAAAAAAGACCTATTTATAAATCTTTTTAGCATATATAGTGGTATTTCCAGATATAAGATAAAACAAAAGTTTTTTAATCATAATGGTAAATCTATCAAAGGACGGATTGTTCTAAGTAAGAATATTGATGTACGCTTAGCAAGTGACCTTAAAGCATTAAGTAACAAGATGAATAGAATGAAAGTTTTTCGACCTCTAAACCCAAACAAGCCTCATCTAATTTTAGGATTGGATATTATAGCAGATAATGAAAGTCGATATTTCCCTCATCATAAGTTATTAACTCCAACTGTAGGATATATGCAGGTAAGAGAGCATAATGGATATAAATCACCTATATCTATAAAAGGGTTAGAGAGAGAATATGACTCATATTTATCACCAGGTCAAGATGGTTTAATTAAAGGTAAAAGAGATATTTTAGGTACAGTTCTTTTGAATGGAGATAGTAAAATAGTTAAGCGAATTGATGGTATGAGTTTGCATCTTAATATAGCCTTGGATTTTCAAAGGAGTGTGGAAAAAGTATTAGATAAGATGAAACGACAAATTGGAGCAGAAGAAATAATGGTAGCTGTAATGAATTCACAAACAGGACAACTACTATCTCTCGCAAGTTCTGAACGATTTGACCCAGAGAGAATTCATCAACGAGATGTGAAGTCATTAAACCCAAATTTTACAGAGTATTTATATGAACCAGGGTCTGTTATTAAGCCATTGACCTTATCTATAGCACTTGATAATAATATAGTTGATTTATCTGAAAAAATTAAAATTGGTGGAACTCATAGAGTTAATGATAAATATACTATTACAGATGATAGCTATTTCAAAACACTAACACCTAGAGGAATTATCATTCACTCTTCTAATATTGGTATATCCAAAATAGCTTGGAGACTATCAGGCAAAGAGTTATATGATGGATTTCGTGCATTTGGATTGGCTCAAAAGAGTGGAACTGACCTATCCAAAGAGCTTGAAGGCAAAATCAAAGCCCCATATCGCTTAGATTATCCAACCTATAGTGCCAATAGTGCATATGGATATGGTATGTTTGTTAATTTTATGCAATTGATTAAGGCTTATAGTGCATTTAATAATGATGGTATAGCCGTAACTCCCAAAATAGTCGATTATTTATCTGATAATCACTATAAAAGATATGAAGTAAATCATGAAGTTCCATCTCTTAAGGCATGTTCAGCTAATACAGCTCATGCCGTACATAATATTTTGGTCTCTGTAGTAGAAAAAGGAACAGGAACAGCTGCTCAATATGATGGATTGGAAGTAGGAGGTAAAACAGGTACAGCACATACTACCTACAAAGGTAAATATGTTGATAAATATCATAGTAGTTTCTATGGATTTGTTAATGATAAGTTTGGACATAAATATACAATTGGAGTAGTAGCTATCAAACCTAAAAAGGTATATTTTGCTTCTCAAACTTCTGCACCTACATTTTATAAAGTTGTAAAAGAGATGGTTAATTTCAATTATCTACAACCTGATGAACTTCAAGCTAAGATAGATTATAAAAGAAGGATAAAAATGCGTAAACGAAAAAGAGCATTATATATAAGAAAGATAAAAGCCTATAATAATAGATATCGTGAAAATAATGATAGTAGTGAGTAATATTATGCTATTATTTTAAAAATTTAGGAGAAATAAAAATATGTTAAAAAAAATATTGGTAATTGGAGTCTTTTTGGGACTATTAAACGGATGTGTAGGTGTTGACCCACAAGGTAGAGGATACTCAATTGCTATTCCTTTAAATGTAATTAACTCTACGATAGCGAGTAATTTTCCTGTAAATGAGAAGCTTAAATATGGAATAGTTAGTGGTAATTTAAATATTTCCAATCCAAATATCTTGGGTAAACAAGGTAGTAATAAGTTAGGTGTTGGTACTTCATTTAAATTTACAAATTTTCTTATTCCCAATGGTATATCTGGAACTATTAATTTGGCTTCTGGGATTAGATATAATGCTAATAATAGAAATCTATATCTCAAAAATCCAATGGTAAATAGTATTAAATTCCAAAATCAATCATTAATTTCTAAACTACCGAATGGTATTCAAAATGCTATAGGTATGTTAATTTCAGAGACTATTGCGAAAAAGCCTATATATAATCTTCAAAAATCAACAGGAGTTGCTACTAATTTTGTTAGAGGCATTGATGTTCGTAATGGACAAGTATTTGTAACTTTTGGATTATAAGCAGTGGCGATAAATAACAAACCTAAATATACTATATTTAATAATAGTAGATATGCTATAGAGGGATTAATCCATGCTATTAAAACAGAGACCTCTTTTAAAATAGAGCTGTTTATAGCAGTTTTATTTTTTCTTATTATCTATTTTCTACCATTTGAGTTGGTCTATAAATTGATATTAATTGTGACCTTTGTAATAATTTTAATAGTAGAACTACTCAACTCTGCTATTGAAAATGTGGTAGATTTAGTGACTAAGGAGATACATCCACTAGCCAAATCAGCCAAAGATATTGGAGCTACAGCTGTACTTTTTGCTATTTTGCTACATCTACTCTGTTGGGCTATTATATTATCTAAACTTATCTTTTGACACTCTAAGATAGAATAAATCTATCTTACTTTTTCATCAATATAGTTTTGAACAAATCTTTTTATATCACTATAAATAAAAGAGTCTTTGTACTCTTTTATTTTTCCACCACTAGCATTTGGGTGTCCTCCACCATTTCCTATCTCTTCTGCCATTTTGGATACATCTAATTTATTGTTACTTCGTAGTGAAAAGTTTCCTCTATAGTTTATATCCATATAGAAGTCATAATCAGGGTTTTCTATTAAAAAAGTATTACCTAATATAGAGGTATTTCCTAAGTTGTATCCTAATAATCCTTTATATCCTTTATAATCAATGGTAAGTCTTTGTTTATCATTAGAGAGTAGTTGTGATACAAATAGAGCTACTAGATTATCTTTTGTATTATCCTCTTGTTGTTTAAAAAACTCTTTTTTTAGTTGATGTAGATTATTGTCTAAAGCTATATGAGCATTCTCTTTTTTTAGATACTCTCTTGCTGATTGAATTAAAAATAGTTTCAGACTTCTATCCTCTGTAGGAAAGAGAGTACGGTTTATCTCTCTAGCACCACTTATCATTCCTAATCCTACTTTACCAAACTCAAATAGTTCATCATCATCTATCCATATATCTATAGCATTAATAGCTTGAACTATTGAAGCATATTTATTCTCTTTATCAAAATTGTAATGTTTTTGTAACCAATTATAAGTAATTTTAGTTGCTGATTTAGTAGTATCTAACATATACCATATAAATTGATTTGCTGTTTTTTCACCTGAACCATGATGGTCTAGTAGTTGAATTTTTGCTCCAACCTCTATTGCTGATTTCTCTAGCCAATTGGCTTCTTTGGTTGTTAAGTTTAAATCTGTTACTAAAATAATATTCTCAGTATCATTTGAATTAATAAACTTGTGTCGTTTGATAGCAGTGATAATCTCTTCTAATCTAGCTTTAACTTCTGGTCCATAGTTTGCATTATAGCACTCTATTTTGTCAAAACAGTTTGTTGTTAGGTATTGACAGCCATAGCCATCTAGGTCAATATGTGATAGGTGGTAAATATTCATTATTTTAAAATATCCTCAAGAGTAAGTTCTCGTAGGAATGTATCTATTTTATATTGAAAGTTAGCTAAAAATGGAGATATATTACATGTTCCTATAGCTCCATTGGGGCAGGTATTAGCATATTGATTACAATCAAATATAGCAGGTGCTTTACCCTCTGCTGCTAAAATAATCTCCGATATAGTAACTTCATTTGCTTTTCTTGCCATAATAAACCCACCATGAGCCCCTTTCTTTGATTCTAATATACCTTTTTTGGCTAGAGTTTGTAATATTTTGGCTAAAAAACTCTTTGGAATATTGAGCTGGATTGCTAGTTGTTCTGCACCTTGTGGTTTGGTGGATGCTTGTATAATATCAAGTGATAGTAGAGCATATTCACTCGCTCGTGTTAATAACATAATTTTTTATTCCTTTATAAATAATATTTAATCCTTTTCTTAATTAAGAGTATTTTACTCTAATTCATATTAAGTTTAGGTTTTATCTATATTTAAATAAATAGTGCTAAAATACGACTCCAATTTCATATCTATATGAAAAATTAAATTACCAATCAGGAGGTCATTATGGCTTTAGATAAGGCGAAAAAAGAAGAAATAATCGCTAGATATTCAAGAGGTGAGAATGATACAGGTTCTACAGAAGTTCAAGTTGCATTAATTACAGAGAGAATTAAATACTTAACAGAACATCTTAAAATTAATAAAAAAGACCACTCTTCAAGACTTGGACTACTCAAATTAGTTGGTCAAAGAAGAAGACTTATGAGATACCTTAGAAAAACAGACCTTACAAGATTTAACACAATTAAAGCTGAACTTGGAATTAGAAACTAAGTTTTTATATTTTAAAATACAAGAGGATTTCTCTTGTATTCTTCCTCCCTCTCATTATAATCTAATTTATAGTTATAAAAATCATATAAAAGATATAGTTATACCTATTAAATAAACTTTAGTCTATGTGACTAAACTTATATTAATCAAAAAACTTAGATAAACCTTGACAAGTTAGACTCAATGTTGTATAATACGACCTAGTATTTAAAAATACATATATACTAACATAGGAGTAATATCTATATGAGTAAAGATGATAAAGAAACTTCTATCGACGCAGAGGTCGAGATTATAGATACAGAAGAGTCAACTGAAAATCAAGAGACTCAGAGTTTAGAAATTGATAAACTAAAAAATGAGGTTGCACAATGGGAAGATAAGTTTTTAAGGACACATGCAAGTTTTGAAAACAGTAAACGACTTTTGGCAAAGGATAAAGCTGCAGCCGTAGCTTATGCTAATGAGAGTTTTGCAAGTGATATTTTGACTGTTATCGATTCTTTAGATAGTGCCTTATCAATGATTGATAAGGTAGATGAAAAAGATACCAATGAATTTTTGAAAAAAATGAAAGAGGGGTTGACATTAGTTGATGAACAGTTACATAAAGTGCTTGAAAAAAACCATATTAAACCTGTAGTATGTGATAAAGATTATGACCCAAATGTCCATCAAGCGATTATGCAAGTAGATAGTGATGAACATGAAAGTGGTCAAATCGTTCAGGTAATGCAAAAAGGTTATACTATAAAAGATAGAGTATTACGACCAGCAATGGTAAGTACGGCGAAGTAAAATAAATAAAAATAATTAAAAATAAATAAAATAAGGAAAAAATATGAGTAAAGTATTAGGAATTGACTTAGGAACAACAAATTCAGCAATGAGTATTTTTGAAAATGGCGAAGCAAAAATTATTGCAAATAAAGAGGGTAAAAATACAACTCCATCAGTAGTAGCATTTACAGATAAAGGTGAAATTCTTGTTGGTGATTCAGCAAAAAGACAAGCTGTAACAAATCCAGAAAAAACAATCTATTCTATTAAAAGAATTATGGGATTGATGTTTGATGAAGAACATGCACGAGAAGCAAAAGCTAGATTACCATATCATATTATCAATAGAAACAGTGCTTGTGCTATAGAAATTGATGATAAAATATATACTCCACAAGAGATTTCGGCAAAAATTTTAATGAAATTAAAAGAGGATGCAGAGGCATATTTAGGTGAAGCTATAACTGATGCTGTTATTACTGTTCCTGCATATTTTAATGATGCACAGAGAAAAGCAACAAAAGAGGCAGGAACTATTGCAGGATTGAATGTTCTTAGAATTATCAATGAGCCAACTAGTGCAGCGTTAGCATATGGTTTAGATAAAAAAGATGCAGAGCAGATTGTAGTTTATGACCTTGGTGGTGGTACATTTGATGCAACAGTATTGGAGACTGGTGATAATGTAGTAGAAGTTATGTCAACAGGTGGAGATGCATTCCTTGGTGGTGATGATTTTGATAATAGAATTATTGATTTTGTTGCAAGTGAATTTAAATCTGAAACAGGGGTAGATATAAAAGCTGATGTAATGGCACTACAGAGAGTTAAAGATGCAGCAGAAGCGGCAAAAAAAGAGCTTTCAAGTTCTACTGAAACTGAAATTAATTTACCATTTATTACAGCAGATGCGACAGGACCAAAACACCTTGTTCAAAAAATTACAAGAGCAAAATTTGAGTCATTGATTGATGATTTAGTAGCAAGTACTATTACAACAATTAAAACTGTTTTAGCAGATGCAAATGTATCAACAAATGAAATTAGTGAAGTAGTTATGGTTGGTGGAAGTACTAGAATTCCATTGGTTCAAGAAGAGGTTAAAAAATTCTTTGGTAAAGAGCTTAATAAATCTGTAAATCCAGATGAGGTTGTTGCTTTGGGTGCTGCTATTCAAGGTGGAGTACTAAAAGGTGATGTTAAAGATGTACTTCTACTAGATGTTACACCTCTTTCACTTGGTATTGAGACTTTAGGTGGAGTAACTACTAAAGTAATCGAAAAAGGTACAACAATCCCAGCGAAGAAATCACAAGTTTTTTCAACAGCAGAGGATAATCAACCAGCAGTAAGTATTCATGTACTTCAAGGTGAAAGAGAATTCTCTAAAGATAATAAATCATTAGGTATGTTTGAGCTTAGAGATATTCCAGCAGCACCAAGAGGTGTACCACAAATTGAGGTTACATTTGATATTGATGCCAATGGTATTTTGACAGTTTCTGCACAAGATAAAGGAACAGGAAAATCTCAAGAGATTAAAATCACTGGTTCGTCAGGACTTTCAGATGAAGAGATTGAAAAAATGGTACAAGATGCAGAAGCAAATAAAGCAGAAGATGAGAAGAGAAAAGCATTAGTAGATGCTAGAAATCAAGCTGATGCATTAGTTCACCAAACTAAAAAATCATTAACTGATTTGGGTGATAATTTTGATGCTACTGAAAAAGCAAATATAGAAACAGCAATTGCTGATGTAGAAGCTATTTTGAAAAATGATTCTGTAACCAAAGAACAGATTGAAGAAAAAGTCAAAATATTAACTGAAAAATCTCATAAATTAGCAGAAGCTGTTTATGCAAAAGAGAAAGGTGGTAACAAAGAGACGGCTGCAAAAAAAGCAGATGATGATGATATTATTGATGCTGAAGTAGAGTAAAACTTTGCTATAATAACTCTAAAAAATGGAGTTATTATGGATATAAAAAAATGCAACTCATTAGAAGAAGCTAGAGTAGAAATAGATAAAGTAGATAACAAAATTGTAGAGTTAATAGCTATGCGTAATGCATATATTAAACAGATTGCCCACTTTAAAAATTCTGTTGAAGAGGTTAAATCAGATGATAGAATTTCAGGTGTAGTAAGTCGTGCAAGAGCTAAAGCTATTGAACTTGACCTCTCACCTAATCTTATAAATGATATATTTGTAAGATTAATTGATGAGATGGTAGAGAGTGAGATAGCTGAATTTAAAAATGCTAAAAACTTCTAAATTTTAGACAAAATATCTAAAGGTAAAATTTCAGGATATAACTTTCTATATTCTGGATTATCTCCTATAAATTTCCACTCTTCATCACTACTACTATTATCTTTAATTGCTAATAGTTTCTGCTCTTCACGAATAGTTATCTCTCTATTTTTTGGTTCTATTTGTATATTTTCTTTTCCATATTTTTTACTTAGAATATCTCTTAGCATACGGATACTTAACTCATCATTATATAAATTGGGATTGATAAATGCTAGTTTGATAGTTGTTTGGTATTTTAAGTTAGCAAATTCTCCGTTATTATAAGATTTAACTCTACCAATATCTGTAATATTGGTATCAAATGATACCACTGCTATATGTGGTGAGGTTAATAGATTATTAAGATATCGTTTGAATATAGTTTTATTAATTGGTATAAAAAATTTTGGATAGGTCATATATATAACACCATCTGTATCTAAAGAACTTAACCTCTTCAAATACTCATCAAAATATTTTTTGAGTTCCAATTGTTTTTTTGTATAATGTTTTACATTCTTGACTATTTCTATTCTCTTTTTAGGTTCTTCTTTTTTTTGTTCTTTAATATTTTCAACACATCCTGTCATTAAAAGTAGTGATAAAATTAATAACTGTTTTTTCATATCTCCCTATCCCCTTACTATTATTTTTTTGCTATTATATCATTTTTCAAATAGAGAAGCATGGCTTTTGTCATTTTTGGTGAGCTAAGTGGTTGACGCATAAGATTATATGAGTTTATCTCTAATGTTTTAAATAAAATTTCTCTATAATCACCCTCTATAAATGGTGATATTTCCTCTATAAGATAGATTATAGTAGCTATAGCAGAAGGATATGTTAAATCATAAATATTATCATATAACTTAAACTGACTATTTGTAAATTTCCATTTACCATATTGATAAAATTTCTCTATAGCTCTATTTAGGATAGTTTGTGATAGTATTAGATACTCTTTATTATTAGTTACTTTATATGCACTTAGCAGTGCTACACCAAGATAAGCATAATCTTCTAAAAATGCTTGAATATTATCTGTATGATATAGCTTCCCATTTAGATATACTTTTTTTAGAAGTTTATCTATAGCTTTAATAGCAGTTTGTAGATATTTATTATCTATAGTAGAAGCAAAAAAAAGTGTATCTATAACCATTGCATTCCATGAGGTAATAATTTTTGTATCAATAAATATAGAATTATCTTTTTTAGCAAGAGAGTTTGCATAAAATAGAGTACCATCTGACATCTGTTCTAATATAAAATCAATACTTTTGAAAGCAATATCTTTATATAAATTATTATCTGTTATTTGAAAAGTACGAAGATATACCATAGCAATATTTGCATTATCATATATCATTTTTTCTCTTCTTGGAATAGTCCAATCTTTATTATTGGCATATCTATAAAAACCACCATTAATATCATCAAAAATTTCTCCATTTGCCATTTTGGTTAATGTTATAGTAGCCATAGATAAAAGTTCTTGGTTTTTAGTTAGTTGATAACACTCTAATAGTAAATCTATTGTGGATGCATGAATAAATTTTGGTATATCTCCAAATCCTCCATTGATATTATCAAAAACTTTACTAAAATTATTAATAATAATTTTTAATATGTTAAAATCTAATTTAGTAGCTTTTATCTCTTTATCTTTAGGATTTATAAACGAGAGTACCTCTTTGCCCTTTTCTATCATAGTAAGTTTATCATTCGTATATTTATCTATTATTACAGTTAGAAGCTCATGAAAACCTAAAACATTTCCTTTGGGATAGGGTGCTATATAAGCTGCACTATAAAATGGTTCTAAATCTTCTGTCATAAATATAGAAATAGGAGAAGCACAGTTTTGTCCATTCATCAATTTATAAACTTGTTTAAAATAGTTATCAATATCTGGTCGTTCATCCTTATCTACTTTGATTGATATAAAGTTTTGGTTGAGTATATTGACTATAGTTTCATCATTAAATGATTCCTTTTTCATTATATCACATAAATGTGATGTGCTATATCCAATAGACAAAAAAATTGGTTTTTTTTCAGCTTTGGCTCTCTTAAAAGCATCATTGCCCCATGGGTACCAATTGACTAAACTATCTTTGTATTCATTCAAATATAATGAAACTTCATGTTTTAAATTAGATGACAAACTAAATCCTTTTTATATCTTTAAAGCTATTTTTAATATTTTTTTATAAATATGGTACTTATATACACTTTTTATACACATATTAACGAAATTTTTACACTTCATTCGCTATAGTACTATAAATATTTTGAATATATAACTATATACACTATTCACTTGTAAAAAGGGATTAAAAAGAATGAAAATCTTAAAACTAATGTTATTTGTAACACTTTTCTTAAATGCGAGTTTTGACTCTGCTTTAAAAGGTCAATCCAAATTTTTGTCACCTCAAGAGGCATTTAAAGTATCTGTCATAGAGGATGGAGATATGCTTAGGACAAAAATTATTTTGGGTGACAAAATTCATATTTCTGATGAGTCTCTCAAATATAAAATTATTAAACCAAAAGAGTTTGAGTTAAGTGTTACCAGACCTAAAGCAGATAAGCTCAATGGTGATATGATTTATAGAAAACAACTTTTAGTTGATATTCCTATATCAGATATAACATCAAAAGATATTAAAGGTGCTTATAGTTTAATGATAGAGTTCCAAGGTTGTTCTGATGCAGGAATTTGTTATAATACTGAAAAAAAGATATATAAATTAAAAACACCAAAGCCAAGTTTTTGGAATAGAATTAAAAATCTAATAAGCTCATCTAGTTCAGGTAATATATCTGATGCACTAACTCATGAAAATCCAATTTTTATTATTTTACTATTTTTGATTTTAGGTCTGCTATTGGCATTAACTCCGTGTATATTTCCTATGATTCCAATTTTGTCATCTATTATTGTGTCACAATCAGGAACAGGAAAACCTAGTGCAATGAAAGGTTTCTTTACATCTTTGGTTTATGTTTTGTCTATGGCAGTTACATATACTACAGTGGGTGTAATATCTGGATTAATTGGTGCAGATATACAATCAGCTATGCAAAATCCTTGGGTATTAGGTACATTTGCTGTGATGTTTTTTGCTTTGGCTATTTCACTATTTGGATATTTTGAGATACAACTTCCCTCTTCATGGCAGTCTAAAATCAATAGTGCTAGTGATAATGCTCAAGGAAAAGGTATTGTAGGAACGGCAATTATGGGCTTTTTATCAGCCTTTATTATTGGTCCATGTGTTGCTCCTCCATTAGCAGGTGCTATTCTTTTCATCTCTAAAACAGGAGATGCTATGTTGGGTGGAGTTGCTCTGTTTGTTATGAGTATTGGTATGGGACTTCCACTTTTACTTGTAGGTATTGGTGCTGGTAAATTTATGCCTCGTCCAGGTGGTTGGATGACACGAGTTTCTCAAGTATTTGGTGTAATAATGTTAGGTTTTGCTATATTTATGCTATCTAAAATTGCTCCTGCTTGGATGAGCATACTTCTTTGGTCTCTACTATTTATGGGAATATCTATATATATGGGTGTATTTGATAATAGTAGCAACTCCATTGGAATGAGTAAACTATTTAAATTATTAGCTTTTGTATTTTTAATTTATGGTACATCACTTTTTATAGCACTTTTAAGTGGTTCTACATCTATGTTACATCCATTTGAAAAATTCACAGCACAACCTCTTATAAGAGTTAAGACTACTAATATAGATAAAAATCTAACTAACAGATTAGCTTCTAACGAAATTACTCCTCAGCTAGGATACTCTATCAAGCGATTACTCAAAGAGGTAAAAGAGAGTAAAAAACCTGTTATTGTTGATTTTAATAAACGCTCATGTCCATCATGTAGAGAACTTGAAGAGATAACTTTTCCAGACCCTGCTGTTAAAGCAGAGATGAAACGATTTACTTTTATTAGTATAGATATTACTAAATATAATAATAATGATAAAGCATTATTAAAAAAGTTTAATTTATGGGGTACACCAAATATTATATTTTTTGATAAAGCAAATCATTTCTTGGACAAAAAGTCCATTACTGGATTTATCAAACCCAAACCATTTTTAGAAAAACTCAAGTCTATAAAATAGTGAATAGTACAATAGAGATTGGTAAAATCAATAAATTAAAAGTTGAACGAGATACAGAATATGGTTTATATTTGAGAGCAGAAAATTTTGATGAAATTCTTTTGCCTAATGCTTATGTAATAGATGATGAGATGCCTTTAGGTTCTATCTTAGAGGTTTTCGTTTATACTGATTCAGAAGATAGATTAGTAGCTACAACTAAATATCCCTATGCTATGCTTGGAGAGTTCGGATATTTCACTGTAGTTGATTATAAGCAATATGGTGCTTTTGTAAATTGGGGTTTACCAAAAGACCTTTTTGTACCATTATCCCAACAAAAAGTCTATTTTCATATTGGAGAAAAGTATATACTTCGTATCTGTTTAGATAAAGAGACAGGACGATTATATGGTACACAAAAAATTGGAAAATGGTTATCCTATAAACCAAAAGATTTAAAAAAAAATCAAAAGGTTAATATATTAGTTCTCTCTAAAACTCCATTGGGATATAAAGTTATTGTAGAGAATTTATATGAAGGTATGCTTTTTGATAATGAGATATTTGAAAAACTTTTTGTAGGAGATAAAAAAGAGGCATATATAAAAAATATTCGCAGTGATGGTAAATTAGATTTAATCTTACAACCTATAGGTAAAAAATCAACAGCAGATGTTTTTGAGACTAAAATTTTGGATACTCTTCACGAGCATAATGGTTTTATAAATATTAACTATAAGAGTAGTGCTGATAAGATTAAACAGATATTTGGATTGAGTAAAAAAAGCTTTAAACGGAGTATAACCTCTTTAATAGAACAAAATAAAATTAAAATACAAGAAAATGGAATAAAAATAATTAAATAAATATTTAATATTTTCATTATTGTTACTAACTCTATTGTTATCATATACTTATTAAAACTAAAAGGGGTAGAGATGCAACAAGTGTATAGACCATTACCAAGAGATGAAGAGATTAAACTCAATCACAAAAAAATTATTGTAAGTAAAACAGATAAAAATGGAAGAGTTTTATATGTTAATGATTATTTTTGTTCTGTTTCAGGGTATGAACCAAATGAGGTGGTAGGGGCACCACATAATTTTCTGAGACATCCTGATATGCCAAGAGCTATATTTTATATAATGTGGAAAACCATTCAAAGTGGTAAAAATATTACAGCTGTAGTAAAAAATTTAGCAAAATCAGGTAAGTACTATTGGGTTACAACAGATTTTGAAAATCATAGAAATAGTAGAGGTGAAATTGAGAGTTATATTGCCTTTAGACGACCTGCATCACGAAAAGCTATTGAGGCTGTAGAGGGATTATATGCTTCACTTTTAGATATAGAAAAGAGACATGGTATGGAGGCATCTTTGGTATATCTACAAGGTTATTTAGATGAGCGACATACTAATTATAATGAGTTAATGGATAGCATTATTAAACCAAAAAGTTTAATGGAAAAATTATTTAATATAATGAAAAAAACTTTTAGACATAGTAATAATAATATGAATTATTCTGATAATTATAGAGAAGCAGTATAGGTTAATTATTTTTAAGATATACTATCTTATTTAAAAATAAGGATAAAGAATATGGATTTTTCAGATTTATTAAAACAAGGTGCAGAACTTATTCAATCAAATAGTGATGACTCAACAACAGGACTAGATATAGATTCCATAAGTAGTGCTTTGGGTAATATATTCGGTGGGGAGAATGGATTAGATTTAAGCTCAATTGTCTCAAAAGTTACAGATGGGAATTTAGGAGAAACTATTAGTTCATGGTTAGGTTCAGGTGAAAATTTACCTATCTCTATGGACTCTATTACGGATTTATTAGGCAGTGATAAAATATCCGAATTTGCATCTCAACTTGGATTAAGTGAAGATAGTGCTAAAGGTGCCTTAAGTGATGCTTTACCAAACTTGGTTGACAAAGCTACCACTGGAGAAGACTCTTTGATTGGCAGTATGTTTGATAAGGTTGGTGGTGTTGATGGTGCTATGGATATGTTAGGTAAAATGTTCAAATAAATATCTTTTGTGGGTTGAAAAATCCACACTACAAAAATGAGAAATATATTATTATTTCTAATACTCTCCACACTTTTAAATGCAATAGAACTTAAAATTGCTTCATATAATGTTGAGAACCTATTCGATATGTCATATAATGGCACGGAGTATAAAGAGTATATCCCCAATAGACACAACTGGACAAAATCAATTCTAAATAAAAAATTAACTCATATATCAGAAGTAATATGTGATATAGATGCTGATATTATAGGGCTTCAAGAGATAGAAAATCAAAATGCTCTCAAACTTTTGCAAAAATCTCTAAAAGAGTATGGATGCAGTTATAAATATAGTGCAATAACTCATAAACCCAAAAGTGCTATTCAAATAGCTCTACTTTCTAAAATACCTATTCAAAACTCTAAAGATATTGTTGTTACAAGAGTATGGGGGATACGAAATATATTAGAGACCAAATTTATAGTAGATGGAAAATCTATATATATTTTTGTTAATCATTGGAATTCTAAAAAATCATCTGATAATAAGAGAATACAATCTGCTTTGGCTCTAAAAAAGAGGCTTCTACTATTACCTAAAAATAGTGAATATATACTATTGGGTGATTTTAATGCTAATTATAATGAATATAATATTTTTAATAAACTTCAAACTATTAGATATTGTAATATGAAACCTAATATTTTTTCTAATTATAATCTATGGTTAGAAGAGCCTATATATAGAAGATGGAGTCATAATTTTTATGGTAAGAAGCAAGGATTAGATGCGATACTTATTCCATATTCACTATTTGATGGTAAAGGTATTGATTATATCAATAACTCATTTAAAGTTTTTAAAAAACATTATCTCTTTCATCAAAAAGGATATATATTGCGTTGGCAATATAAAAAAGGAGAACATCAAGGTATAGGATATTCTGACCATTTGCCTATTTATGCTCTTTTTTCTACTAGAGCCTATGGTAAAACTAATTGTAAAATAGATATATCTACTATAAAAAAACTACATAATAAAAATATAAAACTTCCTGTTCTGCTTAAAAAGGTAAAAGTTATCTCTAAACAAAAAAATAAAGTCATTCTTCAAAGAGGAAAAGATATTATCTCTATTTATGGTATAGATAACTCCTTATCATTAAATAAAATATATGATATTATAGTATATAAACGAAAACTTTATCAAAATAGTTATGAAATTGTTGATTTTGATATTAAAAGAGGCTATGATACTACTAAAAATTGGAGTAAAAAATGATAAATTATTATCAAGAGATATTGGCATTTCATATTATATCTATGGTATCATGGATGGCAATGCTTTTCTATATGCCTAGACTTTTTGTATATCATCAGGAGCATAAAGAAAAAAAAGATTTTACTGATGTGGTAAAAATTCAAGAGGATAAAATCTATAAAGTTATTGGTTTTCCTGCAATGTGGGCAACTATCATTAGTGGTGCAGTAATGATTTATCTCAATCCAACACTATTGCAACAAGATTGGATGATAGCCAAACTATTTCTATTATTATTGATGATTGCATATTCATTTAGCATGGAGTATTTTAGAAAAATATTGGCAAAAGATAATTGTATAAAAGATGGTCAATTTTTTAGAGCATATAATGAAATTCCTACACTATTAGCTATATTGATTATTGTATTTGTAATTACCAAATCATTTCCTATATATTTTTCTATAGCAGTTACACTATTTTTTGGATTTGTTATTTATAAAATTTTGACTAAAAAAGTATAAAGTATAGTAACATTTTTTAAAAAAAAATATAAATTAAAAAAATTAATATGTAAAATTATATTTTTTAGTTATAATAATTCAAAATATTGAGTTAATAAGGAGACTATATGTCATTACCAATGATACCCCCAATTCCAGTAGAGTTACCAATAGATATTCCTATTTTATTGCACCCTTCTATAGTTCATTTTGCTATTGCTATACCTATAGTAATTATTTTATTAGAGATTATAAATCTGTTTTTTAAAAAGAGAGCATTATCTGTTTTTTCACTTTTTCTGATTTTTGTGTTAGCTATTGTTATGGTTGGTGCATATTTTACAGGAGGTGCAGACGGAAAAGAGGCATTGCCACTTCTTTCAGAAGCAGTTAAAGGTGATTTAAAAGAACATAAACTATTAGGAACTTATCTTGCATATGCTTCAGTGGTATTACTAGTACTTAAATTATTATTTATGGCATTATCTAATACTATAGCTAGACTATTTTTTGTTATTATAGTAATTGGATTTACTGCAGTTACATTAAAACAAGGTTATGAAGGTGGTGAGTTGGTTTTTAAATATGGTGTAAATAATGAAGCTGTAGCTAATATAGCAAGTGATAAAGATGACTTAAAAGATGAATTAGATGAGTTACAAGAGAAATATGATAATCTTAAAAAATCATCTTCTACCAAAGTAGAAGAGGTAAAATCTAAAGAGCCTGAAGTAAAAGAACCTAAAGTAGAAGAGCCTAAAGCAAAAGAAGCTAAAGTAGAAGAGCCTAAAGCGAAAGAAGTAAAAGAAGAGAATACAACAGCAGTTACTTTGGATGCTTCCAAAGAAGAAGCTAAAACAGAAACTCCAGCTGTAAGCTTAGAGATACCAGCTGATACTAATAAGAGTGAATAATTAATTCATATTAAAATTTAAATAGGATACGGTAAGATATACCGTATCTACTAAAAATTCATATCATGAGTTAAGATGATATAGATTATAAAATTTCTCAACTCACAAACCCCATCCCCAAAATCTCCTCAAACTCAAAACTCTTCTGCGTCCAAAATCGAGTACCATCCTCCTGCTCTATCTCAATAAAAAACCGTTCATTCTCTTCTCTAAACTCCTTGAATTCAAGAACTGTAACAACACGACTACCCAAAGCAGTAGTAGTAACCTGTTCTATCTTCTTAC
>Ga0256913_10000105_pt1 | contig 37555 bp, 28 predicted proteins | sample Axial_MatmetaG_FD_185970 | JGI IMG/M metagenome (GOLD analysis project Ga0256913, IMG submission 185970) | Deep-sea worm associated microbial mat communities from Axial Seamount, Juan de Fuca Ridge, Pacific Ocean - Axial_Mat | ecosystem: Environmental > Aquatic > Marine > Oceanic > Microbial... | reverse complement strand
AATCTTACATCAATCTCTCATCAATCTCCCATCAATCTTACATCAATCTCCAATCAATCTCCCATCAATCTCCCATCAATCTCCCACCAATTCCAACATTACAGCTAAACCGCCACCTTTGGCAAGATGTATTTTCTTTTTAAAACTACTGTCAACCATTCGCTTTATTTGTTTAAAATCTATAGCTATCCTGTTTGCATTTATTCCATCTTGATACAGTATCATTTTATATTTTTTATTTTCCGGTAAAAAGGAAAGATCCAATTCGATATCCCTTTCATCCCAGTCAGTCATAGCACCGACAAACCAATTATTACCATTACGACGCGCTATAATCAAATAATCGGAGACTTTGGCATCAAGAACCATTGTTTCATCCCAAACAGTTGGTACTGCAGATAAAAACTCCATACATTCAGGTTCTCTGTAATAATTGGACGGCGCATCACAAAGCATTTGCAAAGGACTTTCAAAGCAGACATACATCGCTAGTTGATGACAACGGGTCCCCATACTCATCGGTGTATCAAAAATGGGTTTGAAGTCTTTTTTCTGAGCATTGTGCATAGCTCCGGGTGTATAATCCATCGGACCGGCAAGCATTCTACTGAAAGGTAAGATTAAATTATGTTCGGGGGTTTGGTTCCAACTCCACTTATACTCTTCACCTCCGTTAACTCCTTCCCTTGTCAGAACATTGGGATATGTTCTGCGCAATCCTGACGGTTTATATGATCCGTGAAAATCCACCAGCAAATGATGTACTGCTGCCAGTTTAGCTATTTTATGATAATAATTGACCATTTCCTGATCATCTCTGTTCATAAAATCCACTTTTATACCTTTAACCCCCATTTTCTCAAGTTTATCCAGTGTTTCCAGTTTTTCATCAAGGGTTTTCCATACCATCCAAACAATAATACCAACATTTTTCTTTTTGCCATAAGCGATGAGTTCATTTAAATCTATGCCTGGGACTATGGCAGACAGATCCCCTAATTTGTACCAACCTTCATCAAGCAATATATATTCCAAGCCGAATTTTGAAGCAAAATCAATGTAGTATTTATATGTTTCGGTATTGATACCTGCTTTGAAATCTACACCATAAATATTATTAGCATTCCACCAATCCCAGGCTATTTTACCGGGTTTAATCCATTCCGTATCTTCTATCTTTACCGATGTAGCTAATAAATAGCTCAATTGATTATTTATCAAATCTCCATCTTTTTCTCCAATGGCAAAAATACGCCATGGGAAACTACGAGTACCTTTAGTTTTTGCGATATAATTTTCCCTTTCAGTAATTCTCAGATCCCTGTCTGAATGTTTCTCTATTGTCTTCGGGTATTTTGCTGAAACACGCTTCAGAATATTTCCGGCTGATCCTCGCATCCACATTCCCGGATAATCATCCAAATCGCTTTCGGTGATAACGATTTTTGGACCATTCAAGGGATTTAATATCAAAGGTAAACTGGCAAGATCATTAGAATTAAGTTCCCTTAAAGATGTATAATCGTAAAATACCTGATTGGGTGTTTGAAAACCTCTCTCCCTCCCCCACCAGAGCGTATAATTTTCAGGAAAATGATAATTACCTGTTTCCGATAAAACAGTTATATCGCCCGGAATACTTGTTTCAAAGCGATATGCAAAACCAGAATTATATGCACGTAATATAATCTTAAAATCTTCCTTAAATATAATAGTTAGTTCATTATAATTATTTTCAATTTCCGATGATTTTACATTTATTACCGGATGTAAAATTTCAGATACACTATTTTTCTCTGATTTATTAACATGTCCGTTTTCACCAATAATCCTATCTTTTAAATTCATTGTTATTTTAGAATCATCAAGAATACTCACATTTTTGTAAGTAGCTGAAATAAACGTATTTTCACTTACTTTCAGAATAACATTAATATTTCCGTCAGGAGATTTCACCGCATATTTTTGCCCTTGGGATAGTAAGAAAAACGGTAATAAAACAATTATTAAAATTAAGCTAGTCTTTGTTTTCATGTGTATATTTTTATTTATTTTTTAAATAATTCAATTTTTTGAGTTACCAATCCGTCAGAATGGGAAGATATCCAGACTTCCGGTTTTAAATCAATATTATTTTCATCATAAGCCATAAGAAAAACCTCTATTTTCTTATCAACATACTCTTGTTTCATAGGAATATAATATGTATAATTTGCATCTCTCTCTGCTGCCACATACTCCCATGTATTGGAAGGAAATGATGCAGCTCTATCAGGAGCACCGACATATTTCCCATCAATTTTAGCAGCAACATACGCTCCTTCAACTCCATGCTTCCCATTGACAGCAATACTCAAGTATGAATCATTTGCAAGCTCAGGAAGTATAAAAGATATTTTCCAGGCTTTAGCACATTTCATTCTTTCCGGATGAGCAAACAAATTGGAAGCCCTCCATCTATCACGTTTCAAAGATTTTCCATTATAGAATCCTTCTATCTCTACAATATGTTGAGGTTGATACTTCAATCGCAGATAGCGCATCTTATCATTTACAGGAATTATCATCACGGTATCGGCTATATAAGTAATGGTTTTCCAATGTATTAAATCAGAGGAAACTTCAGCATAATTCCCTTCCTGAGCTAATAAAGGATGAAGCGAAAAGTAATCAGGCATATGAAATACCAAACTATCGATATTTAAAATCTCTCCAAGATCCAATCGGAAAGCTCCTCTTTTGATACGCAGATCTATATCATATTTTTTTGAAGGCCAAAAACCTGTTTTATAATTATTATCAAAAAGATATTTATCCCAAATACCTCTGTTTACAAATACATCCTGATCAAAAAAAGCATCTCTGGCAGCCTTTACAACCTGTATCTTAGTTGCACCTGACCGGAAATACGAACGAACTTCCAGGGCATTATTATCCGCAGCAAAAACAGTAGTTTCATACAGTGTTTCAATATCTTTGGGAACGGGTATTTTTTTAAGATCTCCGATTTTGCGATGTGCAGGCAATTTCATTTTTGATCCGGAAAAATGTATTTTCGAACTTTTCTTTATCAAAAGTTTTTTATTTTCTTTACCGTTAAATTTTACTGACTTATATTTATCACCAAAATTTTTAATGGAAATTTCCGTATTTGTATCCGGTTGTCCATAAAGATTAATCAACACCGGTTTGCCGGGAACATTTCTTTCGATACTATATCGTGTTCCGTAAACAACCGGATCATCATAATCTTCAGATGTGATGATATACAAGGCAGAACGAAAAGGTTTAACCGAAACGATCGCACTATCACCATACTGAAAATCACCGATATACATTTCATACGGATGTAGTTGAAGTAACATAAAATTTTTATTTGACCTTTCAATGCCTATTTCACTGCTAATTCTTATTTTATATTCAACCTGAGTCCACGAATTGTTTCTCAGTGTTATCAACCGCGTATTTTTATCACCCCGGGAAACAGCATATTTACCATAATTTTGTTTAGGAAGCACTATACCATTTACCAGAATATCATTATATCTTCTATGGAGATTAAATATCCTTGCCAATTTCGGAAATTCATCATCCCTTAACAGCCAAGGATTGGCATATATCTCAGGTGCCAATATAAGGCTCCTGTTAAATGCCTGCAATATCAGATCATCATCCCAATTGTCAAGACAAGAGGACAAGCATACTCCATGGTCTTCCGTCAATCGCTTCAAGCCCGGAACCAAACCTCTTTGCAAAGCAGCTGCCCTGTGATGTGGTGCCGTAGTATTGTTTGTCATAAATACATCTATATATGTTTCCGCTCCCCCCCACAAGAATGTTGTAGCATAAGCTTTTGCTCTTTCCAGTCCCAGACGGTGATTTAGCAATATTAGATCAGAACTGTATTCCCGGCATATTTTCATCATATTGATAAAAGCATTTTCTTTTTCAGGACGTAGCGGACCACAAACAGCATCAAATTTGAATAATGCAAAATTATAGTTCTTGCATAAGTCTACCATTTGGTTTGTCCTTGTTTTTTCCTCTTCAGGGGTATTTCCAAATCCATCCGGACCTCCCCAAACACCAAGGCGTATTCCCAATTCACTTGCTTGATGATAGATAGAATCAAAGCTATAAGGAAACTGCTTTTTGAAGCGTTTGGAATTCATATTTCCGTAAAATCTCTTACCATCAATAGCTCCAGCATCAAAAGCATATATATCAAGTTGCATCCCATACTCAGATTTGAGCCATGCGAAAAAATTCAGATTTATCTGTGTTTGTCTTTCTGTTGCGCCTTCATTGGTATTATTGATCCATGAAAAATACTGGGCTTTGGACGGAGTCTTTTCATCAGCGCCCGGAAAAACTTTATTCTGTGCATTTGATATTGTAGTAACAAAAAGCAATAACAATGAAATTAAGGCAATTTTTTTCATAATTCTATTATTTTTGTTCCATTTGTTATGGATACAGGATAGAAAGCGGGATTAATACCGAATTTATCCTGATATTGCATTTTTACTTTTTCAATAAATTTTTCCACTGAATCTTTTTTTATAAGATTGATAGTACATCCTCCAAAACCACCTCCCATCATTCTGCTACCTAAAACAGAAGGATCTTTTTTGGCCAAATCAACTATAAAATCAAGTTCGGAACAACTCACTTCGTACAATTCACTAAGTCCCTGGTGCGAAGCAAAAAGCAAATCCCCGAAATCCTTCCAGTTTTGGGATTTTAAAGCATCTTTTGCAAATTGCACTCTTTGATTTTCTTCGATTACATACAGGCAACGATTATAAGTCTCCTGTGAAAGTTCATTCTTTACCAAATTCAATTGTTCTATTGTAGCTCTGCTGAGTGAACTTACATCCGGAAACCGCTTATGAATGATCTCAAAACCCGTTTTACATGATTGTTTGCGTTGATTATAAGGCGAATTGCTTAGCTGATGCTTTACATTGGTATTTATAAGCAACAATTGATGATCTTCCAATTGTACCTGAATATAATTATACGAGAGATCAGAACAATCCAAAAGGATTGCATTTTCTTTTTTGCCGTAGAGATTTGAGAACTGATCCATTACACCGCAATTAACACCTGCATAATTATGCTCTGCTTCAATGGCTATATTCATCATCTCAATAAGATCCAGATCCAGACCAAACAGTTCATTTAAACCAAATGCAACTGCATTTTCAAGAGCTGCCGAGGAAGACATACCAGCTCCAATAGGAATATTCCCTCCAAAAACAAGATTAAAGTTACCTACGGACTTCCCTTTTTCGATAATTCCTGCTACTACACCTATAATGTAATTCTTCCATGATCCTTTTTCCTGTTTTTTCAAATCATAAAGCCAAATCTCAACACTTTCATCAAAATCCATAGAATAGACAGTGCTATATGGTTTATCTGATTTTGATATTGCAACAGTAATATATTTATCAATGGTGGCAGGAAAAACAAAACCATCATTATAATCCGTATGCTCTCCTATTAAATTTATTCTGCCCGGTGATAGTACTATTAAAGGTTTTTGATGAAATCGATTTTCAAAAACGTCTAAAACCTTGTATTCAATGCCATTGCTCATTATATTGCCTGTTTATTGTTTTATTCCGGTTATTAATTATTTATCAGTTACTTCGATAAACTAAATAATTCTTTGAAAAATACCAAATATACAATTATTTCTTAAAAAAAAACTATTGTTGATATATAATTAACACTCAAACTTTATGTTCACAATATTAAAATGCTAATAAAATACCAATAATAAAAAATGATGAGAAATAAAAAAAAGTAAGTACGGAAAAGAAAAAATGGTTTTTGGGATGAACTCTTTTGTCTTTTTGCATATATAAGCTTCCGCACTTACTAAAACACAAAATTACATAAAAAATATCATATTGCAAAATTTCTTAATATATTTTTATAAGTTTTTTAACATTTTGTAATGAGGTATACCTATTTCATTAAAAATACCACCTTCAACTTCATAGCCCAGAGACTGATAAAAGCCAACTGCTTTCATTCTGGCATGAAGAATAATAGTAGAAAAATCATTAATAACAGCGTATCTTTCAGCTTCTTTTACAAGAATACTTCCATACCCCTTTTTCTGAAATTCAGGTTTAACAGCCATTTGTTTTAACTGAAGGGTTTTCTTATTAACTTTTTTAAAATAAAGACAAGCTATCATTTCTTCGCATACATCCACATAAGCCATATGATAACAATTCAGTTCTTTGATAAGGTCTTGAGGATTAAAAACCATATCCAAAGGTTTTCTCAAGACCATATCTCTCAAGTAAATCGACTGATCGTACATAGGAGTTCCCCAATCAAAACTTATAACCATATCCATCAGAATTAATACTTAATCCGGTATCCAAAGCAAGTCATAAATACAAATATATATCAAATTTAAGATAAAAAAAAATATATCACTTTGTCTTATTAAGAATCAGTAATTATATTATAGGAAAGTATAAAATCATAAGTCTAAGTAAAATAAAGCTATAAACACCAGCTAAAACATCATCTAGCATAACACTCCAATTCGAATTCATATTATCAATTTTTCTAATATATAGAGGTTTCCATATATCAAAAACTCTAAACAATACCAAACCGGTCAAATAATACCTCCAATCCAAAGGTGAAGCAAATAAAGTGATAAATACGCCAATTACTTCATCAATCACTATTTTTCCCGAATCATGTTTCCATTCTTCATGTACTTTTTTTATTGCAAATCCCCCGATATAAAAAGTAAAAATAATCAGTACAATACCACTGTAAACGATATAAATATCTAATTCAAACAGTTGCATTAAAACAAGATTAAAAACGTATAAAAATATCATTCCGATTATCGAACCTGCTGTACCCGGAGCCATTGGTACATACCCTGTACCAAAAGCTGTTGCTATTAATTTTGATAAACGCAATGACATTATTATAAAATTTTAGTTAAAGAAATTGTAATTTCACGGTTATTATCTATAATCAAAAAATTAAAATATCATTTTCACTTAATTTCCTTTGGATTCAATTTTTGATATACAGGTTTCCCATCTACTAAATTATAACCAAATACTTCTGCATATTTAGGTTCTATTAGCCAACCGGTTTCTGATAATTCGGCATAAATATGATCTAATTTAAATATTTCATCCTTCAATTCAATATCCACTTCTGCTTTAAAAGGTGCAGTTTGACGTAAATACATAGATACTTTTTCACTTGCGGATAAAGATACTTTATAGTCATACCCTCTTTTATTTGTCTTTTCACAATCAACTCCATAGACCAACCATTTTTCCAATCTTCTTAAATCTAATTTTTGTCCTTCTTCTTCATATCTGATCCAATAAGCATGAATTGGCTTTTTCAAATCCAAATTTCCATTTTCATCAAATCTGGCATCGTAAATTATTGTATTTTTATTATGATTTCTTTGAATATAAAACAATCTTTTACTGGTTTCGGGTGGCGTTGGATAACCTTCTTGAGCATTCGCAAAAAATGGTATCAGTCCTAATGCCAGTATTATAATTAATTTGTTTTTTACCATTATCGTATTCATTTTTATGATTCTAAATATGGGATTAAAGAAGCTTTGTAAATCTGATTATCATTTTATCAATCTTCGGTAATGACATTAACCTTTCCAAAACAAACAAACAAATTACAGCTAAAACAATACCAGCTAAAACATCTATTATATAGTGATGATTAGTATATACCGCAGAAAACCAAATACCTACCATGAATAATACAAAGAACCAATTTATTTTACCTAACTTCAATTTTATTCCATAATACAATACTATTATTGGATTAACGGAATGTAATGATGGCATTGCAGCTAATACATTTGCATTTTTATTAAAAATATTGCTAAAAACCGGAATATGAACCAGTTCGTCAAATCTTGCCAAACCAGCGCTATTGCCAGAAACACCTAAATGCAAATCAAAACCATATAACTCCACATACCACGGAGGAGCAGCAGGGTAAATATAATAACAAATAAAACCAATAACATTTATAATAACAAATGTTAAAGAAAATTTTACAAATAAATATTTGTCTTTATAGAATAAATAAATTGCAAACATAAGGGGTATAGGTACCCAATTTACATAAAACAACCCAGCCAAAAAATCAAAGAATGAATTATTATGAATAACAAAATATTCATTTGGTGTAATAATACTATTACCTGAATTAATACCGAATAATGCTTTTTCTATTAGATATGGTTGTTGAATATGGACAGGAGATATTTCATAATTGGGAATTACCCTCATTGAATCATAAATAATCCAATAAATAATAAATATTGAAAAGCCAAGATAAAACTTCCTTGTAGTTACAGATCCATAATACATCAGAAGATAAATTGCAACCATAACAAAATGATCTGTCCTTAGTCCGCCGATAAAATGCTCCCAGACAAGATAAAGCAAAATCGCAACCGCACTAAATATCAAATTCTTTTTTGTAAATCTTTTAAACTCCATGAAAGTCTTTATTATAAACTGTTTGATATTCTTATACTAAAAGTTTTCTTTTGTATACCATTCAATTGTTTCTTTTATACCCCGTGATAAATTATATTTTGGTTTGTAATCAAAATCAATAATCAAATCAGTACTATCGCAAAGCCAATTTTTTTGACTTATTTCTTTATATTTATCAGTATTCAAAATCGAAGGTCTTTTATGGATCAAACAAGAAGTTTTCTCATTAAGCCAGGCGACAAACTTTACAATACTCTTTGGGAAAACAACACTAAAGGTATTTTTGTTTAATTCATTTTTTATAGTTTGATTAAATTCTTCAGCAGTATATTTATTTAAATCAGAAACAAAATATGCTTTTTGCTCAAAACCTGAATTTAGTGCTTCAATTAGCAATTCAACTAAATCCTTTACATACACAAAGCTTAAATGCTGTTCTTTTGTACCAATATAAGTTTCAATACCTTTTTTGATACTTTTGTATATTATATGAAAATTTTTATCCCGGGGACCATAAACACTTGTAGGTCTGAATATCAAATAAGGGAAACTATCTAATGATTTAATATAGTTTTCCAATTTCAGTTTGCTGTTTCCATAAAATGAAACCGGTTTCGGAATATCTGAATCTCTTACAGGTTCGAGTGTTTTTGAATCACCTGGTCCATAAGCAGCCAAACTACTTATTTGTATGTATTTTAGCGGCATACTGGTTTCAATCAATGATTCTATTAAGTTTTTTGATAATTCAAAATTCACATAATCAAAGTCACCTGAATCACAAGTTTTTGTTGTACCTGCAATGTTAATTATAAAATCAAACCCTCCGGCATTTTTAATGCTTTTTTTAAGTTCTGTAGTATTCTCAAAATCCAATTCTATAATTTTGATTTCTTTATTTTGCAAATACTCTGTATTGCTAGATTTTCTGATACCGGCATATACATCAAATCCACTATTAATAGCTTCTTCAACTAAAAAACTGCCAATAAATCCATTCGCACCGGTTATAAGCAATCTTCTTTTTTTGATTTTTTTATTTGAATACATAATACTTATTCATTGTAAAGTTAAATAAAACACCAACTAAAACTGACACAATAATCTTAGAAATTACTTCATCTATTTTCAAATATTGAACCATCATAAAAATACCGGTAGTATTCAGAAAAATACTTCCTCCCCAAACAAGTATAAAATTTGATAATTGCCGGTAAAAAATCTTGCCTCGCCCAAAAAAAACCCAGTTTCTATTAAAAATAAAAGCAGTCACCCCTCCACATATAGCACTGATAACAGTAGCAGTGATATAATAAACATCAAAGATCTCATTCAACACAATAAAAACAGCAAAGTCAACACTTGTTGCCAATAGCGAAACTATATTGAATTTCACAAATTCACCAAAAATTTTAATTTTGTTAGCCACTAACAATTATTTAAATAAACCCCGGATAAAAACTATAATCAAGATATTTAACTTAGCTTAAACAATTCAGTTCTTCAATCTTCCTCATAATAATCCAATCCTAAATAATTAATCAGCGTTTCGCCCATCAGATACCTTAAGGTGTTCTCTAATTTGATTTTTTGGAGGAATATATCATGAATCGGTTGTAACCCCGGTTTTGTTTGTGGAGATTTGAAATAAAATGATAACCATTCCTGGATTCCACTCATATTAGCTCTTTGGGCTAAATCCATAAAAATAGCCAAATCAAGTACAACCGGTGCAGCCAAAATTGAATCCTTACATAAAAAGTTTACTTTAATCTGCATCTTGTAACCCAACCAACCGAAGATATCTATATTATCCCAACTTTCCTTATCATCTCCTTTGGGAGGATAATAATTGATTCGAACTTTATGATACATATCTTTGTATAACTCTGGATATTCATTTGGCTCCAGCACACTATCCAAAACACTTAATTTTGATACCTCTTTTGTCTTAAAGGAGTCAACATCATCAAGTACTTTTCCATCTCTGTTACCAAGTATATTGGTAGAGAACCAACCTTCAATACCCAACAAACGGGTTTTAAATCCTGGTCCCAATATTGTTTTCATCAATGTTTGCCCTGTTTTGAAATCTTTTCCTGATACAGGAACATTGAGTTTTTTTGCCAATTCAATTAATGCCGGAATATCGACAGTTAGATTTGGTGCTCCATTAGCAAAAGGCACTCCACTTTTTATTGCCGCATATGCATAAATCATACTTGGTGCAATACCGGGGTGATTATCATTTAAAGCTTGCTCGAACTTATCTATAGAAAGGTGAATATCTGATATTTCAGTATAAACCTCAGTAGAAGCACACCATACCATTACCAAACGATCACAGTTGTTTTCGCTTTTAAATGTTTCAATATCATCCATTAAAGCTTTTGCCGCATCCATTTTGGTTTTTTCTTTCTTTACATTATCTCCATCAATATTTTTAACAAATTTATTGTCAAATACAGCCGGCATTGGTTTAATATCCGAAAGATCGTGTTTGATTGAATCCAATAACTCCTTATCCAACACTCCAGCATTTAATGCTGATTCATAAGCAGTATCAAAGAATATATCCCATCCGCCAAATACCAGATTTTCCATTGATGCCAATGGAACAAAATCCTTAATATTGATATTTCTTTTTTCTGTCCTTTTTCCCAATCTAATTTTACCCATTTGAGTAAATGAACCTATAGGTTTTCCTAAACCTTTATTAGTAGCGATTACCCCTGCATAAAATGTTGTTGCTACAGCCCCCATACCAGGAGTAAGTACTCCTAGTTTACCATTTGCTTTTTTAATATTTTGTCTTGTATTCATACTAAATATATTTAATTGTGTAAATCTAATTCATCTTATTTTTACAATGATTTAGCCTTTGAAAAGCCGTATAATTTGTCAAAATTGCTAGTAAAAAGATAGGAATAGTAAATAATGAAATATTCTCAAATAAAGGAAAATGCAACCAATCAACTTCAAATTTAAACTCACCTGCTATTGAAGAGATTATTCCATACAAAATAGCAGAAAACCCAATAGTAAGCACTCTTTCCGGCCTTTGCATCAAACCGATTTTACATTCCACACCTAGACCTTCTGCCCTTGCCCTGATATAACTTACCATTATAGATCCTATCATCGCCAAAAACACAAATACACTACTTAAAAAATAATGATAAGATACTAAATAATAGGCAATACCAAAAAACATTATCATTTCACTATACCTATCAATAACAGAATCGAATAATGCACCGAATTTTGTTAATTTATTTGTTCTCCTTGCTAGCTGACCATCGAGCATATCAAATAATCCAGCAAACAATAATACAATACCAAACCAAAAAATATAATTCATATCCCCCCTTTGCCCTTTTTCTGCACCATAAATCAATATAGAAGTAGAAAAAATGGTAATTAAAAGGCCAATTAATGTAATCCTATTTGGTGTTGCACCAGTTCTAACCAAGATTCTGATAATCGGATCAAGTAACTGATATGCTCCCTTTTTAACATTTTCCCATTTCATAAATATGATATTTTAATTTAAAATCATATATTATATAAACTCAAAGTTATTCCATCACTTAAATGCCTTTCGTTCACCTATTATTCCAATAACACAAACTTATATAAGTTACAAATACATTATGTAGTTTATATTCACTAACTTTAATTTTAAAAAAAATAGTAGAATTATTTTAATACTTTTTTTCTTAATAAATTATTCAGCTCATGCATATTGCGTAGTTAGTGAATATTCACAAATGTACGAAATAAAAATTAATAATTCATAATATCTTCTTCTTTTTTTAATATTTATTGTTCAATATTAATCTGTGTAATAATTTAAACTTTATTAAACCTCTCCTTAATCGAGTCAACCAAATAATATACTAACGGTACAAGATATACAGTGATTACCAAGGAAGACAATAGACCACCGATAATAACCCATGCTAAACCGTTTTTCCATTCACTTGCAGTTCCCTTTGCCAAGGCAATTGGAAGCATACCAATAACCATTGCTATTGTAGTCATTAAAATTGGTCTCATTCTTTCTTTACCAGCAATAATCAAAGCTTCTTTATAATGTTTACCACGCGCTTTTAACTGATTAGTGAAATCCACAATTAAAATAGCATTTTTAACTACCAACCCCATCAACATAATCAACCCTAGTAAGGCAAATAAACTTAAATTGCTCATTGACAAATTAAGTGCCAATAATGCCCCAATAATAGCAGCCGGAATCGAAAACAATACCACAAACGGGTATATAAAACTATCATAAAGAGCTACCATGATAAGATAGATCAGAATAAAAGATATCAATAAAACATTACCCATTGCCCCAAAACTATCATTTTGTTTTTTGATATCACTACCCCATGCCATTTCTATTCCATCAGGCAAGGGATTTCGTTTAATATATTCCACAACATCACCGGCAACAGTACCGGAAGGTCTTCCAAGAGCATCAGCGGTCAACGTCACTGAAGGTTGTCTATCCTTCCTTTCCAATAGAGAGGGAGATTTATCTTGAATAATATCAGCAAACTGTGATACTTCCACTATCATTCCTTTAGGATTAACAATCGTAAGATTTTTCACATCATCATAGTTCTTTCTATCAAAGTCATCCAGCCAAATTCTTACCGGATATTCAATTCCTTTTTTTGTAAGAGTTGCATCGTCATTTCCTGAAAATGCAGTTCTCAAATTCATTCCAACATAAGCGGTATTTAGTCCTAGTCTTTGCATCTTGTCCTTATTAGGAACGACCTTCAACTCCGGGGTACCTTCTTCAACAGACAATTGAACATTGTCAGCTCCGGGTATTTCCTGAATTATCGATTTCATATGCTTTGCCGTTTTCATAACTTCATCAAGATTACTACCACTCAGGGTAATTTCAATTGGAGATGTTCTAGGAACAAGCCCTAATGCAGTCATTGAAAAATTGATTCCGGGAAATTGCTTTCTTAATGCCTCGCGAATATCAATCATAAATTGTTCTGTCCTTATGTTACCAATTTCTTCTTTCGGTTTCAATTGAACTGTAAACTCTGTTTTATTTGGAGCTCCAACTCCCAAACTACCAATACTTGTACTTGGTCCGCCAATATTACTAAATACAGTTTCCACTTCATTCTGCTGCAATAAAAAACTTTCAACTTTTGTCGAAATTATGTTATTTTTATGTAGTGGTGTGGATTTATCATATTCCAAGAAAAGACTGAATTTCCCTTGATCACCGGTAGAGATCAGTTCCATACCAACTATATTTTGTTTCATCATACCAACAGTAGCAACGATCAGCAATAAAATAATTCCGGTAAATATCAACTTATGTTCCAAGACCCAAGCCAACTGCTTTGTGTACCAGTTTATAAAATTATCTAATTGATGTTCAAACCATAGCAAGAATCTATTAAGAAAATTGGTTGGTTTAAGGTCGTCAGCTTTCCCTATTCTAGATGCCAGCCAGGGTGTAAGTGTAAATCCGACAAGCAAACTGGTAAGTGTAGAAGTCATTACGACTACTGAAAACTCTTTTAACATATCAGCAACAAATACTTGTAAAAACAAAATCGGTAAAAATACTACAACATCCACCAATGTAATGGACAAAGCGGAAAATCCTATTTCCATCCTTCCATCCATTGCCGCTTTTCTCTTAGGTTTGCCCATATCAAGGTGCCGCTGTATATTCTCAAGTACTACCGTAGCATCATCAACAAGAATACCGATTATCAAAGACATCGCTAACAAAGTCATCAAGTTCAATGTATAACCTAACAACCACATAACTGCGAAGGCTGTAACCAGAGATGTTGGGATTGCAACCAGTACAATAATTGAATTTCTAAAACTCCTTAAGAACAATAACATCACTATAGAAACCAGAATAACAGCTAAAATAAGATCATCAACAACTGATTTAACTGCAGCAATAGTATTATCAGTAGTATCATCAGCGATGATAAATTTCACATTAGCATCTTTATTTTGCTCTTCAATTAATTTCAATCTTTCTCTTACCAGTTTAGAAACATCAACTGCATTGGCATCTCCTTGTTTTTTAAGAATAAGTCCAAGACCTGCTTTACCATTATAACGGCTCAATGAGGATATATCTTTCACACCGTCAACAACCATAGCAACATCTTTTACATACACTGGACTTCCAGGACTTGGCATTGCAAGTTGTACTTCCTCAATATCTTTAATATTGTGAAATTTACCTGTAAGTCTAACAGAATTTCTATCTTTATAAGTCTGCACCTCTCCTGCAGGTAAATCGATACCTGACCTATTGATTGCTTCAACAACTTGTAATAATGAAACTTTATATAATTTAAGTTTTTCCTGGTCTACTTTAACTTGGATTTCCCTTTCTTCTCCACCCAAAATTGTTATTTCAGCAACTCCTTTTAATTGCTGTATTTGAGGAAGATAATCATCTGTCATTTTCTGATAAAACTCAGTAGCTGGCAAACTACTGGTAGCACTTATCGACATAATTGGCAGGTCATTGGGTGAGACCTTACTCATAACCGGACTCAATATAGCGTCAGGTAGATCATTTCTGATATTATCGATGTATCTTTGCGCATCCTGCATAGTTATATCTACACTTGTTCCGTATTTTAAATTCGCAATTATTATAGAAGCATTTGGCAATGATTTTGTAACCAGATAATCCACTCCTTCAAGGTTGGATAATGCATCCTCAATTTTTCTTGAAACAGAAGTTTCCACTTCCTGTGGTTCCGCTCCAGGATAAATTGTTTTAATAACTATAACCGGTTGGTCGAAATCCGGCAACAACTCATAACTAAGATTTTTATATCCAATATATCCCAAAAGAATAAAAATACCGAACAATACAATTATAAGTGAAGGTCTATTTATTGATATTTTTGTTATATTCATAATAATTATTATTACTTAAAAAGTTTATGCTTTAATTCTTTTTAATTAGAACTTTATTTTTTATTGTTTTTAAATCAGAAAGTAACATTTGCTCCGTCAAACAGATTTATAAATCCACTTGTCACAATTGTATCCCCGTCCTTTAATCCTTCCTCTATTACTACTTTATCACCTATTCTCCTTGAAATAACTACATTTTTCAATTTGGCTTTACCGTTTTCAACAACATAAACTTTAGGCTGAACATTCGATCCGACAATAGATGTTGCAAAAATTACAATTTTAGGTTTATTTGATGAATGTGACAATTCTATTTTACCAAACATTCCCGATTTAATTTTTAGATCTTTAGTGTTTTTTACCTCAAATTGAACAGGATAGCTATTCCCCTCATTTACTTTTGCGCCAATCATAATCGTCTTTCCTGTCAATTGTAATTCCTGATAAGCATCGACTAAAACAGGATGCATTGTATTTAGTTTAAACAGCTCCAAATCGTTTTCAGGGACATTTACTGTAAATTTCAAATTATTAATATCAATCAATTGAAAAAGCGGCATTTGAGGTGCAGCAAAAGAACCTATCTCAGTCATTTTTCCTGTGATAACACCGGAAAATGGTGCATATACTACTGTTTTTCTTATTTTCTCTAGGATGGTACTCCTTTGGACTTTAGCTGATTTTAGCCCTAACTCAGCTTTTTCAAGTTTTACTGCTTGAATAGCATCGGCTTTGGTCAGTACCTTAAATCGTTTTATATCTGTTTTCAGACCTTCAATTTTGACATCTAGTGTATTTAATTGAAGCCTAAGTAAATTGTCATCAATTTTCAATAATTTTTGACCTTTTTTTACATTACTGCCCAAATCAACATAAATAGCGGTTATTTTCCCTTGCATTTCCGAATTAATTCTAGCTTGTCTACTGGGCATAAAATTACCGGTTACAAATTGAGTTTCAACTGCATTGCTTAAACTAACTTTTTCCGCATGAATATTAATGGGATTTTCTTTATTGTATTTAAATACTCTCTTTTGAACAATCTCTTTATTTTCTTTCAATTTTAGGCCAATTAAAACCAGTAATGCTATCAATATAAGTATGTTAATTAAATATTTCATAATTGTTTATTTTAAAATGTTTCCTGATAATTTTTTAAGTTCCAAATCTGCTTTTAAGTATTCAATAATTGCAGAAAGATAATTTTGTTGAGCTTCTCTCAATGTATTATCCGACATTAAAACATCATTAACAGAAGCTAATCCTTGTTTTTGTTGCATGACTGTTTTGTCATAAATTGATTTGGCAAATTCAATTTGTGACTTACTTGTTTCGACTGTGCGTCTTGCAATACTCATTTTCAACTCGGCATTTCTTAGTTTAAGCTTGTTTTGATCTTTTAGCAAATCCAGTTGCAATGCGTTATTTTCAATTTCTTTTTTCTTTATATTCTTTTTCTTTTTTGTGATTTTTCCATCAAACAAATTGTATGTAGCTTTCAGACCGACAAATCCCATTGAATAAAAATTAAGAAATTCATTCGGTGATTTATCATATCCGTAACCTACCGTTCCATAAGATCCATACAACATTAAAGAAGGTAATTCTGATTTTTTAAGTGATTTAAGCTGAGTTTTCAACAACCTGTCTTTAGTTTCTACCAATTTTATATCTAAAGTTGGTTTAGATGGATATTTTGATATATCCATATATTCAATATTGTGATCAATATCAAAATTGTCATCAAGGGAAAGTCCCATAAGCACTTTCAATCCATTCAAAACCTGAACATATTTACTTTTAATCGTCGCCTTTTGGGTTTCCAATTGCAATATTTTCAGCGAAATTTTATCAACATCAGTACCCAATGCCAATTGATTATCTTTTAAAAGTTTTATATTGGAATGCAGTTTTTTACTATTTTCAATATTACTTTCGATAAAATCCATTTGACGGAGTAAAATCTGAGCATTATAATATAAATTGGATATTTCAAAATATAATTCCTCTTCTGTTCTCTGATAATTAAGCTCTGCTATTTTCACTCCGATTTTAGCCATATCAATATTGCTTTTAATCTGTGGATTATATAAGGGTAAAGCAAATTGAAGATTTGCATTGATATTATGTGGCACTCCAAACTGAGCTTCTTTAAACTGTCCTTCCGGCCCGCCAAAAACAGACATAGGCATCAATTGATAAGGAAGCTCAATAAAATATTTATAATCGGCTTCGAGTTTTATTTTAGGCATGAGATTTGATCTCACCTGATTTTTTTTCTCTTTACCTATTTCGATATTGTTTTTTTTCAGTTTAAGTTTTTTATTATTTTCAATTGCCGTTTGAATACATTTATCTAAAGACCATACTTCCTGAGCTTTAACACTTTGAACAGATAACACCAAGAGCATGGTTAACAATAATCCATATTTAATTTTAATTAAATCCATCATTCTAATTTATTTTTCTATACAAATTCATATATTCTCTTTATAGTTTTCTTATTATACACTATCATTAATTCACTATTTATTCTTCCAATAAGCTATGTTAGTTAGCATTAACTATCCGGTATATATTGTAATTAACACAATTCAATAAAAAATGTTTTAAAAAAAATGAAAAAAAATATTTTTTTCCTATTTGTCACAAGTACATCTGTAAATATTCTTATTTAACCGAATATATTTCCTTACGATTTTCAAACATATTCAACTGAATCTAAATTAGTTAGATGACATTTGATTAAAATATAAAAAGAATAATCAGATTTTATAACTTTTAATAAATTTATCAATAAAAAAAATTGAACTAGAGAAGAAATTCTTTCTTATCTCAATTTATCGAATTGAATTTTAATTAAGGGTTCAATTTCAATCTAATAAATACGATGGAAAACCATACATACCGCAATCGAAGACATAGCTCTTTTACCGGTATAAAATCATATTATCAATTTTTCGATTTATATATTCTTTTTATACATAATATCAAAATATACTGATATTTGCAGCGTTTACTTATTTTGGATAATCTATTTTAGTGTTGAAGATTTATATTTAAAAATATCATCTTATCTCATAACTTATGAAACGAATAATTTTTTTACTAATAATACTTTTAATATCTATTACCTTATTTTCTCAAAATAATGAGAGATACATAATCAAAACCAATCCGGAATTAACCAAGTCAAGAATACATGAAATACTGAAACTTACCCCGGAAGAAAGTATTGATTTGTTATTTAAGGAACTAAATCTATATCTGATAAACATCAATTCAGGTGACAGAAATCGCATTGACAGAATCAAGAGAAACAGCAATATAGATTTTATTGTAAAAGATTCAAAACTGGATTACCGTAAAACGCCCAATGATCCTAATTATATAAAACAATATGCTCCTTCACAGATCAAAGCAGATGAAGTATGGGATTATAACACAGGAGGAGTAGATGGTCTTGGTGACACTATCGTAGTAGCTGTTTTGGACAAGGGGCTTGAAACCGCTCATATGGAACTTATTGATAATATCTGGAGAAATAATGAAGAAATACCGGGAGATTTGATCGATAATGACAATAACGGGTATATTGATGACTATTACGGTATTGACCTGAAAAATAAAAATGACGTTCACAATGTTCATTTTCACGGTACGGCAGTAGCTGGAATAATAGGTGCAAAAGGAAACAATAACAAAGGCATAACGGGTATCAATTGGAATATTAAAATTCTGCCCGTTACCAATGTAAATTATGTTAGCGATGTTATAAAAGGTTATAGCTATGTTTATAATTTAAGAAAAAAATTCAATGAAAGTAATGGAACAAAAGGTGCTTTTATAGTAGCAACAAATTTATCTGCCGGTAAAAGCAATGAATTCCCTTCGAATTCTCCTGAAAATATACAATGGTGCAATATTTACAATTTACTAGGTGAACAGGGTATTTTGAATATTACTGCTGCAACAAATGATCCTATCAATGTTGAAGATACAGGAGATATGCCAACTTTATGTACAAGTGAATATTTGATTCCGGTAACAAGCACTGATGAAAATGATAATTTTGATACTGATAGAAGTTTTGGTACCATTAGTATAGATCTTGCTGCACCAGGAAAAAATATTTATACACTTTATTCTGATAACGGCTATAAAGAAAAGTTCTCCGGAAATTCTGCAGCAGCACCGCATGTGGCAGGAGCCATAGGATTATTATACACGATTCCATGTAAAAGCTTTTCTGAAAAAGTTAGAGCAAATCCAGCAGAATTCAGCTTGATTATCAAAAAGTATATTTTAGATTTTTCTGACAAGCATCCGGATTTAAAGGATAAAACGGTAAGCGGAGGAAGGCTTGATGTTTACAATACATATATCAATTTATCTAAAAAACTGTGCGATGATTTGGCAACAGGTACTTTTGATATAAAAAAAATATATCCTAACCCGACTAAAAGTAGCATTGCTGTGGAATATTCAAACGAAAATTTCGATTCACACACTTTGCTGATCTATAATTCAATAGGAAAAAAAGTATATCAAAAGACATTTAAACCAAAACTTTTCGGTCAAAAAATAATAGAAATAGATGTCAGCAAGTTCACATCCGGAGTATATTTTATCAAATTGATCTCCGGAGAAAATAGCATTATCAGATCTTTTGCTAAAATTTAAAATTATTCACTCAGTTTATCATCGATATAATTCAATATTTTCTCCATAAGGTTGAACCTGTCAACTCCCCTGACATTGTGTTCATGCATAGGATATGTAAAGAATTCAACTTGTTTTTTAGCTTCAACAAATTTCTTTAGCATTGACATCGAATGCTGTGGAACCACTACAGGATCAACAGAACCAATGACAAGCATCAAATTACCTTTCAGGCTATCCGCATAATTCAAAAGATTATTTTCCTTATATCCTTCAGGATTTTCCTGCGGCATATCCATGTAGCGCTCGCCGTACATCACTTCGTACCATTCCCAGTTGATAACAGGTCCGCCTGCAACTCCCACCCTGAATGTACCGGGTTGTCTGAGCATCATTGTTGTCGTCATAAAGCCACCGAAACTCCATCCGTGAATTGCCATTTTTGAAGTATCCACATAAGGTAAACTTTTAAGGTATTCAACGCCTTTCATCTGATCATCCATTTCATTCAACCCGAGATGCCTGTGAATAACATTTTCGAATTCAAATCCCCTGTTGGCAGAACCTCTGTTGTCCACCGTAAATACAATGTAACCTTTGTTTGCCATATAATGCATCCACAAAGGAGCATAAGCCATCCAGGCGTTTCTGATCATTTGAGCATGTGGCCCTCCATAAAGATATACAAGAACCCTGTATTTTTTTGAAGGATCAAAATCATAAGGTTTTATCATCCTTGCATGCAAAGTTGTTTTATTGTCAGCTGCAGTAATATCCAGCAACTCAGTTGAACCGGTTTTCACCTTTTCAAGAGGATCAGGTGAAACCAGCAATTCATTAATGATCTTACCTTTTTTATTGATGATCTGCGTTATCCTCGGAGTTTTCAGATCGGAATAGATATCTATAAAACATTCCCCTTTATCACTCATTCTATAATGGTGAACACCAAACTGTCTGCTGATTTTTTTTGTCTTGTCATTAGTCAATTTTGCTTTATACAGATACTCGTTTAAACCTGTTTCATCAGCTCCTGTCACGTAAACAAATTTACCTGACTCATCAAGTCCTAAAATACTATGAACAGGAAATTTCCCTGATGTAACCTTATTCAATAATTCTCCATCAGTATTGTATTTATATAAATGATTGAAGCCATCTCTTCTGCTGAACCAGAGAAATTCATTTTTTGTATTGGGAATAAACCATGCAGATTGCTCAGGTTCTACGTATTTAGAATGTTGTTCTTCAAATAGTGTTTTGACCTTATTACCTGTTTCCACATCATATTTATTGAACCACATATGATTCTGTTCCCTATTTATAACAGCGATATACACAAACTTTTCTTCAGGTCCCCATGCAAGATTTGTAAGAAAATGATCAGCAGAGCCTTCAGATGTATTAAGATAAATAGTTTTATTGTTAATAACATTAAAAATCCCTACCTTAGGCTTTTCACTTTTCATTCCCGCCATCGGATATTTTATAGACTTCAATGTAGCTTCCCGTGTAGTAATATCAACAAGAGGATAATCGCCAACCTCCGATTCATCTTTTTGATAAAAAGCCAGGTAATTCCCTTGAGGTGACCAAAAAGTTCCTTTGGTTATGCCAAATTCATTTCTTGCGATTGATTGTCCTGAAACGATATTCTTATCTTCAAAGTTTGTTACACTTATACAATCGCCATTTGATTTTTTCAAATATAAGTTATTATTGATAGTATAAGCTATATTTCCGGTATTCTTACAAAGGTCAAAACCGTCTCCTTCGAGAGGAAATCTAGTAAATTTCTTCCCTGACATTTCACTTACATTGTATTTGTAATAATCCTTCCCGTATTTAAAGAAAAAACTGTTAAAATCTATCCAAGATACAGAGGGTATTCTTTTCATATCAAGACCTGAATTTTTATTTAAATCGGCTAATTTCAATAAAGTATCCCATTTTTCTCCAGTATAATCCGATATCAATAATGCATCAAGATCATCGGTTTTTTTCACTAATTCATTAGAATCTCCCCTCCATTGCAATCCATATATGTAATCCGGATAAAAATCACTAAATCTCTTCAATATAGCATCTTCCAAGGTAAGATCCTTTTTCACTTTTTCCTGGGAATAACCGGAAGTAAAAATAAAAACCAGTACAAATAATATTAAAAACTTTTTCATGATTTTGACTTTTTAAATGTTTTCATCACATTTTACGGGGTGAATTTATAAATAAATATAACTCCAAAATATATGATATCACATATTTTAATACATAAAATGAATACTCCACAAAAATAGCAGAAAAACTTTATCTAAAAGTATAATTTCATCTTAAAAAAAAGAAATACTTGATTATTTATAATCACTAATGATTATTTTTCTGATTATCCGGTTGCCTTTAAAACTTGTATTGAGAAAATAAATTCCCGGAGTAATTGAAGAAACATCGATTTTGATAAAATTGTACCCTTGTCTCACGGTTTGAACTCCTGAAAACACTTCCCTACCCTGCAAATCAGTCAAAGACATTTGCATTTTTCCAAAATCTGAAACATTTGCTTCAAATGACAGTTGATCTACAATAGGATTTATCAAAATATCGATATTATATCCTTTGTATAAATCATAAACACCAAGTGATTGGCAATATGGTGAATTTTCAGCCATTAACGGCAGAAAATAATGGGCGGAATCCGTAATATATTGCGGTAATGTATCATTGATGACAACTATTCCGTCCAGAGCTGTAATTTTAACTTTTATCTGAAGGTCATAAACCTTTATTTCATTATCAGGTTCCGGTTTACCATACAGTTCTATACACCCTAATGTCCCTGAAACAAAATTACAATTAGGAGGGTTGCACTTGTATTCCATTCCTTTCGGACCATATAAAAATCCATCCTTTTCAATAGCAATCGAATCCAATTTAACATTTCCAAATCCTGTTTCAAAAGAATCGGGAACTACAGCCGTAAACACAAAAGAATAATCATGATTTATACAAGCTGTATCCAATATTCCTCCATCGGGATTTGTTCTTGGATGAAATGCTTCAGGATAAAGATTTGCTTTTTTGTCAGCATAAGAAGAATCGGGAGTACAAAGTTCGTCTTGTCCTATTCCATTTGCAATAACAAAAACCAGTGATAATAGTATAAAAATTATTTTTCTCATTTTAATGTTTTTTTTAATAATATCCGGTATTTCAGATGTTTTATTACTTAAATCAAACTCAAGTTTATAATTTTGACTGGTCAAATTTAATCCTTTTTTTATAAAATAACAACCAATTTGTTTAATTTTATCCAAAATTTCAAGAATAACAACATTTATTAAAGCTAAAAATATGAGATTGACCTTTTCAAAATTTGTATATATATATATATTTCAAACCGTCTTTTTTATTCAAATTGCTTATTCGCAATTCAATATAAAAGGGAAATTGCAAGATCAGGGAACAGGAGAAGCTTTATCGTTTGCAAGTATAAAATACAATAATAGGATAACCACTTCTGACAATAACGGGATATTCCATTTCACAGTAAATAAAAAAGAACTGCACTTGGAAATTTCTTATATCGGATATTTCACTTTTGTCAAAGATTATGCAATTAATAACAAAGATCTTGATCTTGGCACTATTTATCTAAAAGAAGACATAAAAACATTAAGTGAAGTAACAGTAACTTCAGGAAAATACAAAAAAGCCATCGAGGATGTCACTGTTTCAATAGAAACGGTAAAACCGGCATTTTTAGAAAGGAATAACACCTTAAGTTTTGACAATCTGCTCGAAAAAATTCCCGGTGTTAACTACATAGACGGCCAGGCAAATATACGTGGAGGGTCAGGTTTTTCTTATGGCGCAGGTACCAGAGTGCTGGTTTTGTATGACAACATACCTGCATTGCAATTTGATTCGGCATATCCAAATTGGGGAAATATTCCGGTGGAAACAATAGCAAAAGTGGAAGTAATGAAAGGTGCAGGTTCTTCGCTATATGGTTCAGCTGCTATGAATGGAGTGATAAATATACTTTCCATTTACGCAAAGAGAAAACCTTTTTTGAAAATAAAAACCTTTGCTTCACTTTATGATTTTCCGGCAGATCCGGTAAAAAGATGGAGTAATTCACATGGATATAAATACGGTTTTAGCACTGTATATGCTAAAAAAATAAAAAAACTCGATCTTGTTTCTTCGCTTTACTTTAACAATGAACCCCAAAGCTATAAAAAAGACTGTTATAGTCAAACTGCAAGAGCAACACTGAAACTAGATTATCATTTGTCTGATGCATTGAATGTCGGACTTCATACAAATTTGAATACAGGAAAAAAAATCACATTCTTTTATTGGAAAAACTCTACAACCGGAGCTTATGTTGGTGATAGCCTTGCTTATTCATTGCAGAATAAAAAAGTCTATATTTTTGATCCTCACGTTTATTATTACACTTCCAATGGTGGTAAACATGTATTTCAGTCCAGAATATACTATGTATCAAATGATGTATCCGAGAATAAATCAAACACTTCAATTAGTGCTTATGGAGAATATCAATACCAAAAACATTTTTCAAATTTAGGATTGATTTTGACCACAGGAACAGTCCACACCATAGCAAGAACCGAAGCTGAATTGTACGGAGATACAGTTTTCATAGCACGCAATACAGGTTTTTATCTTCAGCTGGAAAAGAAAATGTGGAGAAAATTGAATCTGGTAGCAGGAGCGAGATATGAGATCAACAGCGTTAGTGGTCCAAGCGTAATCGAAGGAAAAGACATCAGCGATAAATACAAATCCGAAAGCAAACCGATATTCAGATTTGGTGCTAATTATAAACTTTTCCCTTTCACAAATTTAAGGGCTTCATGGGGACAAGGTTTCAGATATCCCGCCATTGCAGAAAAATTCACTAATGCATTGTCGGGAAACCTGCTTATACTTCCCAATCCGGATTTGGAATCCGAAACAGGTTATACTGCAGAAATAGGCATCAGACAAGGATATAAATTTTTCAGTTTTAAAGGATTCGCTGATTTGTCGGTATTTCAGTCCGAATACAATAACATGATAGAATTCAATCTTAGGTATAAAGGACGATTGTTTTTTACAGCAGAAAACATCGGCAATACACGTATAAAGGGAATTGAATTTTCGTCAGGATTTACAGGTAATATAGCTGGAGTAAATATCAGTGCAATGGGAGGATATCTTTATATAGATCCGAAATACAAGGATTTCAATGATGAAGTAAAGCGAAATCTTAGTGTGGATTACAATATATTAAAATACAGATACAAGCATTCGGTGAGATTTGATACTGAATTCAAATACAAAAGTTTTATTTTGGGTTTCGGCTCATTTTACAACAGCTATATGGAAGCAGTTGATAAAATCCTGGAACAAGAAATCTTTATTAAAGGCGTTAAACAATATAGAAAAGACCACATGGAAGGAACAAATGTGTATAGAATGCGTTTAGGATTTGAATATAAAAAAATGGAACTTTTATTCAATATTGACAATTTATTTAATAAAGAGTATTCGGTAAGACCGGGATTGCTTCAGGCACCCAGGAGTTTTACCTTAAGTTTAGGATATCAATTAAAATAAAATGATAGGAAAAGTAAAGAATTTTTTAGGCATTGAGAGTGTTAAAATCGATTTGGAATTTCCGGATAAAATACCTTATGATACCAGCTTTCTGGTCGGGAAGGTAATAATAAATTCCAAATCAAGACAAACTATAAAATCCATTACGGTAAAGATGATAGAGAGATATACACGTGGAAGAAAAAAGAACAAACTCATCAATGAATATACGATAGGCATTGTGGAATTTAAAAAACCGTTCAGAATTGAAGCTAATAAGAAGATGGAATTTCAATTTAAGATGCCTTTAAACATTATTCAATCGGAAATGGATAAAATAGGAAGTAGAAATTTAATAGCAAAGGGTTTTGTCAAAGTAATGAAAATGGTCAACAATGTAAAATCCGAATTCAGGATGGAAGCTACAGCAAAAATTGCCGGAAATGCTATTCCTCCTCTTGTAAAAAGGGATTTAAAAGTTATTTTTTAATCTTTTTGCACCAAAAACACTATTTTTTGCATCGTATTAGTAGTACAAAGCATCATAGAAGTGAACATATCTAATTAATATGGAATTGAAAGGACTAATAAAGGCGTGTGTCAAAAGGGATAGGAAAGCCCAAAAGGAGTTGTATCAAAGATATTCTCCGATGCTTTTTGCTGTAATAAAAAGGTATATAAAAAATGATTATGATGCGGAAGATGTTTTGATAGATACATTTATGAAAATCTATGAAAACATTAACAAATTTAAAAAAGAAGGAAGTTTTGAAGCCTGGATCAGAAAAATAGCAGTCAGGGAATCGCTTATGTTTTTAAGAAGAAACAAAGTTTTCAAATTATTTATCGAAGCTGATAACCTGATTATCCCTGATAAAATAAATATAGGCGATGAATTGAATCTTCAGGATCTGCTCAAAGTTTTGGACATGTTGCCAATCGGCTATAGAACTGTTTTCAATCTTTATGTAATAGAAGGATACAAGCATAAAGAGATTGCCGAACAATTGAATATAAGTATTAATACATCAAAAAGTCAATTGAGATTGGCAAAGGAAAGGATGCAAAAATTAATTAAAGAACAAAATATTGTAAACACAGGATAAAATGAAAGAAGAATCATATAACAAATTAAAATTCAACAGTCAGGAATTTGAGTTAACTCCTCCTGACAGGACATGGAATAGATTGGAATATAAGCTGGACAGATTGCAATTTGAGAAAAAGCGCAACTGGAAAAACAAAATCGTCTATGCAAGTTCTGTTGCTGCTGTCTTTATATTGCTTGTTTCATTTATAAGTATATTAAAACAAGATGCACAGGAGATCGGTACTAATAGCAAATCTGAATTTTTAGTTAACAAAACCATTATCAACAAGAGTATTGAACAACAAGTTTATAATGTTCATACTCTCAATGATTTTTATACCAAGATGGAAAATAATAAGTATAAAAAATACTTCAAAAAGCTTAAGGTCAATCCTGACCCCAAAGGATAAAATATCAGTTTGTTTTCAGCTTATAACCCCAAATTTATTTGGAAGACAAAACAGCCTTGAATTTTTCCAAGCGTTTGATTAATTCAGTCCCTTCGGATTCAAATTTGCTTTTGTCGACTTCTTTTTTATCCGGACCAATCCATTTGACTATTTTATTTTTATAAATATAATATCTGTTTTCTTCTGTTTCAATAACTTTTGTATTTTCCGTATATACAGGTTTATCGTATTTGTTTACTTTTTCAAATATAAAAAATAATCTTCCTGCCCAAAGATAATAATCAAATTTGCGATTGTATGTTTCACCGTAATATATTGCTTCTATTTTATACAATTTAGCATTGTCATAATAAGCTATTAATTCACCGCCTTCTGTTGATTCGTCATCCATATCCTTATGTACTTTCTTATAATTGCTTAGATTGGTATTGACTTTTTTAAACTTTGACCTGATATCACTGACAATATCTTTGAGCAATGGAGTTGTTCCTTTGTGCAGATTCGGATTCTTATTCGGTTTCTGATCAGGTTCTTCCGCCATAGGAGCAGGTTGATTTACTTCAGGAAGTATTTCCTCATTTTGTTTTTGATCTTTTTTTTCTGTTTTATTTGTGCTAATATCTTTGTTTGAAGATGTATTGGAATTGCAAGAATAGAGCATTAAAGCTAAAACAGTAAAAATAAATAATGTGTTTTTCATAATTTTTTGTTTAATAATTTAAGACTAATAATAAATAATATCTTCAGTGCCATCGATTTCAAATTCATTATCACCAGGATAATAACCATCCATATCAGGAAGCTCTTTGAGTTTTTTAGTGATATTTATCGTTTGTTTTTTTGAAGATTTCAATTTTCCATTCGTATCGCATTTAAGAATCTCTTTCAAGAATATAGCTTTTCCGGTAGAAAGATTATAATCCAATTTGTTTTTTTCCATACAAGGAGTTTCATTTATAATAGTAGCTCCAATAAGTTTCCATTTATTATTTTGAAAGCGATATATATGTTTAAAATTCCATTTATCCCTGCTACCACCTGATTGGTCTATGACCAAAGTTGAATTTTTTATATCTATTTTTCTAAACGGATCTCCCGATAATCCTCCGTGCTCACTTGGCAAAACCGCTCCTTTTGACTTATGCCAAAGTTTCCATTGACCATTATCATTTTTAAAAATATGTATTTCCCTAAGGGATCCCATATCTGATTTTGCATTTGTATTGTAAACTATTACTTTCTCCTCGACATTATCTTTATCGAGGTCTCCTGATGTTTCGTACATCTTAATAAATCCTGCAGGAGTTGTTATTGTGTCAGGGACTTGTTTCGATTTTTGAACATTTTGATCAATATCAGTTGTTGATTTTGAAGAATTGCTATTTGCACCACAAGAAAAAATAAAAAACAACGCGATAATTAATGTATATAATCCGGATTTCATAATAGAATGATTTATTAATTGTATATAAAAATATGTAAATGTATTAAATATTTTTATCAATTACCTGCATTATATCAAAATAATATTTGCTTTGTTTTACGTTTCATTGATTTCACTATTAAATTTGAGAAAATCTGATGTTTAAAGACTTTTCTTTAATAGCCATTGCTAAAATTTGTTAAGTCAGTATTAAAATCTAAGCATAATTAATTTTTGTATTTTTTTAATCGCAAAATTACTTTCTCAACCTTCAGTATATATTGAGAACAAACTATTAGCGAAGTTTCTGAAATTTTAAAGAATTTATAATTATTTAGCCACAAACAATAATGGACAACCGGTAAGTCGGTTGTCCATTATCAATTATCAATTGTATCTCACCTATTTATCTCTATTTTCCAGGAACAAGTTCCTTCATTAATCTTTTTGCGTGATAAATATATTTCAATGCAGCATAAATACCACCTGCATGTACACTTACTGCTCTGTTGTATTCTTCATCATAGATAAAATTTCCAGGCAATGATTCGATATTTCCATCAAATATCAATCCTACGACTTCCTTGTTTTTATTGATTATCGCACTGCCGGAGTTACCTCCGATAATGTCATTGGTAGAAACAAAATCCAAAGGTTGTTGCAACAACTCATAAGGAGGATAATTCCATCTTTCCGGTAAACTCCATGGATATTTATGATCAAAAGAATAGTTTTTGTCATACATTCCGAAAAAAGTTGTTTTATACGGTGCCAATGTTCCGTTGAACTTGTATCCCTTTACTACCCCATCGGAAATCCTAAGGGTAAAAGTTGCATCAGGCGGAAGATCAGAACCGAAGTACTTAAAATATTGCTGAGCTATCTTTCCTTCCAGGTCTTTTCTTTCCGAAGCGGTTGAGTTGAAAGCTTTTGATGCTTCATTGAATTGCGGTATTAACACTCTTGCCGCTTTTAGCATAAGATCCTTGTTCTTCAGAAATTTTTCTGGCTTGGAATCCAATATTTTCTTCCATTTGTCTCCGTTAAAAAATTTGCTTTTCTTCAAAAGATCTTGAACAAATTCTTCTCCCGATCTACCGTCATAAAGATCATTTACCGCTTTGTTATCTTCCGGCACATATTTTTTTATCAAATTAAAAGTCATAGTTGTATAAAACTTATCATCATCAGAACCTATCTGGCTAACCATATATGATATCTGATCTTTCATATCATCCAAATCATCAACGGAAGCACCTGATTTTATCATTTCATCATATCTGTTGAGCGAATGCATCAACATCAAAGTATTTCCTCGCATAGGTGATGGACTCAATAGCATAAGTGACCATGATTTGGGAGCAAGATCATCATAGATGATTTTTAACTTTTCCCAATAATCTTCTCCTTTGTAATTTTTCCTCACCATTTCTTCTATTTCCACTTTTCTATTAAAAAGATCAGGATTTTTCAATCCGTTATAGATACCCGTATATGCTTTTTCTGAATTTGACAAACCGAAAATCATATTCAATAACTGATCTGAAGGATTATTGTCATACTCTTCCTGCATATGTTCTCGCAATGTTCCCAAATAATCCAATGTCATAGGATATCTGTACTCCCTGTCCCATTTCAACTGATCGACAGTTCTGTATCTCTCCGTTCTGGCAGGATTACCAACAACAAAGACCAATTCGTTTTCTTCAGCTCCGTTTATATTAAACTTAAAATAATTTGCTGAAGAATTTATAGGTTTACCCTCATCGTCATAAGCTCTCCAGAAAGTAAAATCCACATCATATCGAGGATATGTGAAATTGTCCGGATCTCCGCCGTAAAAAGCTATATCTGCTTCTGGAATAGCTACAAGGCGAATATCATTATATTTTTTATAGCCATAAATGGAAAATTTAACTCCGCTGTAATATTTCACCACCTGCAATCTAAGATCTCTCCATGCATCCAGACTTCTGTAATATCTCTTGATACTGTCAATGGCTTCTCCTTCTTTTGCTTCCAGATCTACGGCTTTTGATTCTTTCATAAGTTTGTTCATCTCTCCTGTGATATCAGCAAGCATTGTTAATTGTTCGAAAAACACACTGGAGACTTTTCTTTCATCAGCAAGTGTATTTGCAAAAAAACCATCTTCCAGGATGTTCTCTCCTTCTTTTTGAGCCTGCAATACGGCGTCTCTGGAGCAATGATGATTGGTCATAATCAGTCCGTCAGGAGAAACAAAAGATGCTGAACATCCGGTTGACATACGCATTGCAGACATTCTTACATCTTTAAACCATTGATCGTCAGGAGTGAAATTATATGCTTTTTTAAGCCATTCTTTGGGAGGGTTCTCAAATGTCCACATTCTTCCGAAATCATGTGGTCCTGCTTTGGTTTTTTGCGCATTAACAATAGGATTTGCTGCAAATATTACTAGCAGTAAGATTAATAATTTTTTCATGTGTTTAAAATTTATAATTATGTTATCTAATAATGATTTATAAAAATGTGGTAACATATATTACTCTTACATTTTCACGACTGCAAATGTATCATTATTTTTTATAATAAATATGCTCATTATACTATCGGTTATATTTTTTCTACGAAATAACCATTTTAACAAAAAAAAAGACTATTTTAGTGCAAATAAAATTGCTTGTATGGATTCAAATTTTTTCCAACCCGTATATGATTTTACTCTTCGTGGAAATTATCCCAATTTTCATAATATCAATTTTTTTATCAGAAACAGAGACCTTGGTCTTAAACCAAAAGAAGGTTACATTCCTCCCGAGGTTGAATACAGGGTAACAAAAAATTCACAAACAAAAAAACTAAATGCAGAATTTACGGATATACCATATCTCTGTCAGGAAGATAATACCCGAGCAAAAAGATACTTATCTATTTTAATAGCTGCAACAAGAGGAAATGTATATGCAAAAGAAAAACTGGTTTTTTACAGAAAACAATATCTGGATAATAAAAAATGGAGCTATAGAAATATTAATTTAATTGAAAACAAGTATGTCGTTCATTCGGGTACGGATAAAGATTACCCGACAGGACTTATCAGTCACAAAGGAGTAAATCTTTTGAATATGATAAAAAAAAGTTATCCTGTTCCTGATTTTTCAATCCTTACCACAGAATGGTACTCATTAAAGAAAAAAATCAAGGATAAACATTTGAAGATAGCACTTAGCAATTTAGAACAAATGACAGGTGATAGACTTAAGGATTCTGATTCACCGCTTGTTATCGCTATCAGATGTGCTATGCCACAATATATTCCCGGATTAATGCCTACGTATCTGAACGCAGGTGTTGTCCAAAAAACCCTTGACAAACTAAAAAAACTCTATGGAATCAAAGTGGCTGGAAAAATATATCTGGATAATCTGATAACAATTTTTTCGCTTTTATATCATAAAAAAGAAATGCCGCAACTCAAAGAATCATTGTATTATGCTACTACAAGCGATATTTACAAACAGATAAATGAATATTTTAATCTTATCTCAAAAAAAGATGACAAATTACTGAAAGATCCGTTTTACCAGATCAGATTTTTGCTTAATTCGGCTATAGATTTCTTTGAAAATAATAAAGACCTGCCCTATACCCTTATACGGCATAAGACATATCCATCATTTATATTGCAAAAGATGGTATGGACCATCAGGGATGAAAATTCTTATCCTGGTGTTTTATTTAGCAGGCACTCAAGAACCGGATTGGGATACCAAATCGAAAGTAAAAAGAATATTTTCGGAGTTGATATCATGTCAGGCAATATTCAGCCCAATGACAAAGAATATTTTGACCGGAAAGAGATAAAGGACAGCTATCCGGAAGTTTATCATTTCACACCTTTATTAAGGAAACTTGAAAAAGATTATAAATCACCCGTCACTATTGAATTTGCAGCTGAATCCTTTAGCAATACGCATTTGTTTGCAATACTCCAGATAAATGATTCAGAACTGACAGGAAGAGCATCATTATTGTCCGCAATAGATCTTTACGACAATAAATTGATAGATAAAGATCGTGTAATCAAATTAGTACAACCATATCATCTAAGACAAATATTTTCAGAAACAATAGAAGCGAAGAGCCTCAACGAACTAATTTGTTTTTCAGAAGGAATATCAATACTACCGCGTTCTGCAGTATCAGCAAGAATATTCTTTTCGTCCGATAAAGTGATTGAAGCAAAAAAAAGAGGTGAAAAAGTATGTTTTTGTAAAGACAGGTTTGTCCCTGCCGACACTATTATCATGAAAGAAGTCGATGCGATGATCAGTATGCATCCTGCTGCGATACATGTCGTAACAGCGTGTAAAGGATACGGTATTCCTGCATTTCTGAACCTTGAAAATTTCGGAGTTAAACTTCTTGACGACAAACTTCAAAATTCTCAGGGAATAACAATAAAAGAAGGCGACTGGATAACAATGAGCAGCAAAAGAAAAACAGTTTTTATAGGAAAAGCAAGCTATGAACCGGCAAGGTTTCAACAATTCCTTAATGGAAAAAAAATTGATCTTAATGAAAAGGAAGAAAAGGTATTTATCAATTTGAAGACCGCCTACAATAAGTACAAAGCTATTATTGATTCACTTGACACAAAAGATATAACCAGCATCAATGATCTTGTCAAATTTATCGGAACAGATCTGGCAAATAATAAGAATAAAGCTGAAATATTTATCAATGAATGGTATGATTCCCATGAAGATTATTATATCGAGCAAATATTGCAAAGCGAATTGGGGACTCATCAGGACAGGCAAAGATTATATAAATTCCTTTCTATTGATAAAAAAATATCATTTTTCAAAAAAGCTGTTTCGATATGTATTAAAAACAATCTAAAAGGATATAATGCAGGCTCTTTTATGCTTGGAAGATTTCTGAATATTGTGCATCCGGTAAGTTTCTGGAAAAAATTAACATACAAGGAAATAGTATTTTTGCTGAACGAATACATTCTCTTTGAAAAATACATGTTTGCTTTAAATTTTATCGGCGAACGAAAAATCAACAAAGTTCGTTCTTCAATTCTAACTGAAGGACTTCAGAAAATAAATATCAATATGGCAAATGCTAAAATTTTTATAACGCTTAAAATGATTATTGATGATTGGGATAAACCGGAAGCTGAACTTAGTGATAAATACGAACCAGAAACCAAGGAATTGCTTTCTCTTCTTAAAATAAAATATGGCGAACTCTATGATTACAACAGCTCTTGGTCATTTAGTAAATTAGCTGAAATTTGTAAAAATGAAAACATTCCAATACCGGACAAGCAAGATTTTTGAAAACCTTATTAAACATTTTTATTATTTTTAGTGTTTAGTCAGAAGTTTAGTCAAATATTTAGTCAAAATAATTAGGAATGTTAGAAAATTTAAAAACAATAGAAAACTTTAACCATTTGAATGAAACTATTCAAAATGAAGAAGGGGTTGTAGTTTATTTTTCTCATGAAGCTTGTAATGTGTGTAAGGTTTTAAAACCGAAAGTAGCCGAAATGCTTGAAAAGAAATTTCCTAAATTGAAAATGGTTTATTCCGATACGGTAAAAATCCCTGAAGCGGCAGGACAAAACCGTGTTTTTGCAGTACCTACCATACTTGTTTTTTTGGATGGCAGAGAATATATTCGTGCCAGCAGAAATATAAGTGTTGATGATTTGCAAAAACAAATCGAAAGGCCTTATTATATGATGTTTGAAAACTAAAAAAAAACTGCCTGAAAAAACATTTTCAGACAGCTTGCTATTATATTATTTATTAACATTAGAATTCTAATGCTGAATCACTACTTTTTTCGTAATCCTGTTTTGTCCGTCTGATAAGGAATATAAATAAATTCCATTTTTCATATTAATTGTATTGATCTTTATTTCGGTTTCTCCGGCAGTTATTATTTTATTAAAAATCATTTTACCTGATAGATCATAAAGCTCAAATTTCATATTCTTAATCCCTGAATTATTAATATCAATTACAGTATATTGATCAGCAGGATTAGGACTACTGTTACCAAGCACTATATTATTCATCAGTTGTCCGTATTCAACATTACTGATCAAGCCGTCAAACCAATCTTTTGTTGTCTTAATTATAGCATTTGCAACTGATGTCAACGCTATTTGTTCGGGACCAATTCCCATATATACAACTTTATAATCGTCTTTCTCCATCCAGTATCCACCAGGCTTATTATTATTTGTATATCTTAAAAATATATGTCCCAACGTATCTTTCGGTTCGATTTGATCGGGATAAAGATATTGCGCTCCATAGATTTTGTTTATACCTGAGCCGGGTACTTCTCCATACAGGGGGTCGTCTTTATCAATCTTAAATTTAGTAGATGCTGAACTTCCGTCATCGATGAATTTTGCTCTTATATATTTGCTCATAAAGATCTTTTGTATTGCCGTACCATTAGCGCTGCTATTACCACTCAATATATCCCAACCGACATCCTGACCTGTCAGCATCAAATTCCCACCATGATCCAGAAACTTTTCCAACTTAATTGAAATATTATCAGTCAACGCAGGAAAAAACCAACCAATGGATAAAAAGATGTTTTTCATATTTCCAAGTAAGTCTTCTTCAAAAGCTTCACTAAATGTCTCATATCCAAGATATCCAAAGTTTCCACTTCCGGCTTCAGTTAAGCCATTAACATATGGTTTAACAATATCAACACTACCTGATGACGGCAGATTATTGGTTAAAATAACCGTTTCCACATTATTTATCGCTGTAAATCCGGATTTCAATATATGTGAGCTATCTGCTGAAATCATACTCACTTTAAAGTATCCTACTCCACCGATACCATTTGTATTAACCGCTATTTTAAAAGGAGTTCTTCCTATTTCAAATGAAGTATCAAGTTTTTGAATTATCACATTATTGTAAATAAGATCATAAGTCCAACCATCAGGATATTCTCCAACAATATCAAGACTGAAATCCTGATTTTCCGAAGTAAAATTATCCAAACTAAAATCAAAATCCAGAACATCTTCATTACCCTTAATACTACTGGAGCTGACCAAGTCTACCAACCAATCCAAAGATGAACCGGAATTCACTACATGTTTATCTTTAGTATTAACAATATAAGCAAGAATATATATCTGTGAGGGATCCCATTTTGCTTTATCAATGGCAAATTTAAAATCATAATCCACTTCATCGCCAACAGCTGCTGCTGTAAATGCATCTTTTTTGATTAAAAATTTTCTAAAAACATTGGGAAATTCCTTTTCTCCGTTTGGAGCACCGTTAAAATGAATTAATCTTTCCACTATTGCAATTCTTATAATATAGTTTCCAGGTGCCAATTCACCAAAACTTTTAACTTTAACAACAGCAGTAATGGAATCTTCTCCTGTTTCCTGATCGATAATAATTTTCAAAGGACTGTTACCGGCAGATGACAAAATTCCTTCATTGGCATTGATTGGAGATCCAATACGTTTTCCGTTGGCATACATATCCGGAACACCACTAACACCATAGTATTGAGTTATTTCCTTATTTTCATCTATATTGTAAAGATACATCGGATCAGAACCGGATGGCCACCATGGATGAAATGCTATATGATGCGCACGATCAGTATTTTTTTCATAAAATTCTCTGAATATAGGATTTTGGGAAGCACAAGGACCGCAACCGGTATTTGTAAAATGCTCAAAAAGAACATATTTTTTAGCCTCCTGGGCTATAGATTTGTTACTGACAAAAAGCAGCCCGAAAAACAAAATAAAAACTAAACTGATAAAATTTTTCTTCATAATTGTTTGAATTAAAAAATTAATAATTAAAAAATAAAATCAAAAATAATAATGTTTTTATTTTAATAGCTAATTTTATATATATTTTTGAATTTTTCCAATAATCTTATCATTTAATCGCAAAAAATAAACTTAAATTGATATTTGTTGTTGTTTATCCGTTATTTTGTATTTGTAATAAAAAAATGTACTTAAAATGAGTTTTATCAATAGTCTAATAACCGTTAGTTTAACTTTGTTTGCAGTAATCGATATTATCGGTTCAATTCCTGTTTTGATTGATATTAAAAAAAAACAAGGTCATATTCAATCTGAAAAAGTAGTTATCTATGCAATGCTTTTGATGATTATTTTCCTTATTTTAGGTGATAGTTTACTAAAATTGATAGGTATTGATGTAGAATCCTTTGCCATAGCAGGAGCTATTATTATTTTCATTATCGGACTTGAGATGATACTGGGAATAGAAATAATGAAACCTGATAAAGATCTTGAATCGGCAGCAATTGTACCTATAGCGTTTCCGTTGATAGCCGGAGCAGGAACGATTACGACTATAATATCCCTCAAAGCTTCATATTCCAACCTTCAAATATTTTTAGGGATTATGATTAATTTGATAATCGTATATGTAATTTTGAAACTTATCCCTGTTATTGAAGGTAAGATCGGCAAGGCGTCTATCAGTGTGCTAAGAAGAATTTTCGGTGTGCTTTTGATAGCTATATCAGTAAAAATATTTACTACAAATATTACTGTTTTGTTTAAAAATAATATTAATTTTTAAGACCATTGTCACTTCCAAAATTATAAATATTATTAAAATATTAAATTTAATTTTTATATATAATTGCGGTAAATAAAGCAAATAATACTTTATGATAAACAGTAATATTATATCATATTTACAGTCTTACAAATTTTATCTTATATTTTTCAGGAAAATTTAAGGAAAATAGGATTTTTTTTTCGTTATTTATTTTAAACAATAGAAAAAAAGTTTTAATATTGTGAAAATGAATTTTTATAATGTTCTTT
>Ga0256913_10000104_pt1 | contig 37563 bp, 34 predicted proteins | sample Axial_MatmetaG_FD_185970 | JGI IMG/M metagenome (GOLD analysis project Ga0256913, IMG submission 185970) | Deep-sea worm associated microbial mat communities from Axial Seamount, Juan de Fuca Ridge, Pacific Ocean - Axial_Mat | ecosystem: Environmental > Aquatic > Marine > Oceanic > Microbial... | reverse complement strand
TCATTGTCATTTTCCTTTATGGCATAAGTAGTATAACTAAAAGTATAACTTGAGTAGTTATTCAAATATTCGGATCTAAATATTTTCATTTCATGATTTGGTTTGTGAACTCAAAACTTTTTTTTTCATTAATTTTTTTTACTATAAAAAATGGTAAATATAATATTCCAAACAGAAATAATGCTAAAGGTTCAAGTTCCAGAATATAATAAGGCCATTCTGATAAGATATCGTACATGGTTTCAGTATCCGGTTTGCCTAACATGAACATATAATTTGCCCCGATCTTCATATTGATAAACATTATGGTAAACGATAAAATGTTTAGCCAAAATAATGATATGAAAATATCTTTAAATTTCATTCTATAATTGAAAACAACAATCCCATAAAAAGCTCCTGTGACTAACCATGCGTGAATAATCCAATATCTCCACCACTCATATTGAGGAAATGAATCATGCAAGGTCGGTGTGAATAATGACTGAAAAGTGCCGGCCATTATCCAAAGGAAAAATACGCTCCATGCCAGTCTGCTCCTGAAATAATAAGCAAAAAATAAAAATAAGGGAGCCATATTGCACAAATGAAGGGGAAGGTCTTCTGTAATATCAAAAGTTCCGGTATATTTTTTTACCAATACTTTTCCTATTTGAGTGATGAGGACAAAGAGCATTATATATGTAATGAAATTGTATTTTGCATTGATGGTTTTTAGTTTGTGTTTACCGATATAGATGAATAAAATACCGATAATAAGGAATATTATAACGGAAATATAATGTTCGGCTGAGTATTTGACAAAGTTATTATTTGCATACAAAAAGCTATCCATACGTAAAGATATTTATTAAAAAATTGATGTAAATATAGAATAAAAATATTAAATCTCATTATTATTAATATATTTTCATTGATTTTGATAAATTTGTATTTGATATCTATTTATGTATTGTATTAAGAAATTATAAAATTTGGTTTAATGAATAAAAACAGAATTGTTATTGAAATTGAATTGGATGAGAAGAATTATCCGGAAAGTATAAAATGGAAATCAGATAATGATGAAAACTCTGAATTTGTTGAATCCAAATCTTTTTTTCTAAGTTTGTTTGATAAAAAGACCAAAGATACTATGGAACTGGATCTTTGGACAAAAGATATGCAAGTTTTGGAAATGGACAGATATGTTTTCCAATCGTTAAGTTCATTGGCTGATATGTATTATCGCGCAACAAAAAATACAGATTTGGCTAATGAAATGCAAAAATTTGCAAGGTTCTTTGGTGAAAAAACGCAGATAATCGCAAAAAAATAACAGACATTTAATAGCAGAATCATAAAATATTTCTTTTTCGTTGTCTATGTGATTAAATAATCTTAAGTTTGCAAGTGTAGATTATAACGGAAGTTGGATTAAATGGATATTTGCAGATATTGTATCTGTTTTTATTAAGTACGGGTAGCTGTTAGCGTAGGTTTTTTTCTTTTAGAATTATTTATGCCTATAGCGTTGCCTATAAAGAATGCCTTGATCATGATTCAATATATAGCAAAAGAGAACGGCAAATTAGTATTTTTGGACAAATGGCAAGAAGGTGTTTGGATCAATATTATTCCACCTCATCATAAAGATGAACTTGAGGAATTGTCTGAAAGATTTAATATACCTTTGGATTTCCTTACTGACCCCCTGGATATAGAAGAGAGAGCAAGGTATGAATGGGAGGATGATATAAAATTGATAGTAATCAACATTCCATTCAAAGAAAAGGATAACGATGATAATGAGAATCATTCATATTACAGGACTATCCCTCTGGGTATTGTGATTACTCCATATAATATTATAACTATTTCTTCAAAGGAAAACAATGTGATTCAAAGATTTCTAGATGGGAAGGTTAAGAATTTTAAACCATCCAAAATTCAACATTTTATTCTTAAAATAATGGAGCAGACTGTGCTTTGGTATTTGGAATACTTGAAGAGATTGAATTATAAAAGGAATATGCTTGAGCAGGAATTGTACAATTCCAGTCGAAATAAAGAACTCAAAGAACTTCTTAAAATAGAAAAAAGTCTTGTTTATTTTCTGAATTCATTGAAAGCAGATGAATTGCTATTGATGAAGATGAAAAGAACTGATTTTCTTAAAATAAGAGAAAATGAAGATTACCTGGACTATTTTGAGGATATTATTATCGATTATAGTCAGGGACTTGATATGGCAAATGTTCATACTAATATTCTTGGGGGAATTATGGATACATATGCAACTATTATCTCCAATAATTTCAATAATTTAGTACAAAGGCTGACTTTTATCACGATTATCCTTGAAGTGCCTACACTTGTTGCCAGTTTCTATGGAATGAATGTTGACCTACCGTTTTCCGGTTATAAGTATATATTTTACATATTATTTTCAGTATCCTTTGTTTTAGGTATCTTTTTGGTGTGGGTTGTGACCCAAAAAGTAAAATTATAAAAGAGTTTTATAATGAAATTATTGGACGGAAAAAAATTGTCATCCGACATTAAAGATGAAATAAAAATCGAAGTTGATTCTTATATAGCAAAAGGATATAGGCAACCACACTTGGTAGCGATTTTGGTTGGTAGCGATCCTGCAAGTACTTTTTACGTCAAAAGCAAGATGAAATCCTGCGCTCAAGTCGGATTCAAATCGACAAACCTTAATTTTAATATTGATATCACAGAAGATCAGCTTCTTGATGAAATCGAAAGATTGAATAAAGATGAAGAAGTAGATGGTTTTATCGTGCAATTACCTCTTCCTGATCATATCGATGTGGATAAAGTATTGGCTACTGTCAATCCTGACAAAGATGTAGATGGGTTTCATCCTTTCAATATGGGAAAATTAATATTGGGAATGGATACATTTGTACCTGCTACTCCTTTGGGAATATTGGAGATAATAAAACGTTACAAAATCCAAACGGAAGGTAAAGATGTTGTGATATTAGGAAGAAGCAATATAGTTGGTAAACCGCTTTCTGTCTGTCTGATGCAAAAACAATATCCGGGGAATGCTACTGTGACGGTCGCTCATAGTAAAACAAAAGATCTTAAAGAAAAACTTAAAAAAGCTGATATTTTAGTTGCAGCAATAGGAATTCCGGAATTTGTCAAAGAGGATATGGTCAAAGAAGGAGCTGTCGTAATAGACGTTGGAATAAACAGAGTTGAAGATGAATCAAAAAAATCCGGATATAGAATAACCGGTGATGTTGATTTTGAAAATGTAGCACCCAAATGTAGCTATATCACTCCTGTTCCGGGTGGAGTTGGATTAATGACAGTAGTTTCATTATTATTGAATACATTAAAATCATATAAAATCAGACATGGCATTTGAAGATAAATTTATAAAATATTATTTTAAAAGTGATTGGGATATTAATATGATGATAGCATTTTTATCATCATTGCCTTTTGATTCTTTTGAAGAACAGAAAAACGGAGTTGTAGCATATTTACCTGAAGAAAAAAACACAGATAATGTCCAAAAGGAAATATTAGATGTTTGTACCCGGTATCAGATTGAGTTTGAAAAAGATATTGTCCGGAATAAAAATTGGAATGAAGAGTGGGAGAGTAGTTTTGAACCTGTGGAAATAGGAGATTTTTGTATAATAAAAGCTACATTTCACGAAGGAATAGATATTTCAGGATATAAATACTCAATCGATATTACACCGCAAATGACCTTTGGGACAGGGCATCACGAAACTACTTATACGATGATTGAATTGTTATCGGAAATCAATGTTGAAAATAAAAAAATTCTCGATTTCGGCGCAGGAACAGGCATATTATCGATTTTAGCGGAAAAGATGGGAGCGTCTGAGATAATAGCTATTGATAATGACCCGGTAGCTGTTGAAAATATTGTCACAAACACAATCGCTAATACTTGTAAGAAAATAACTTCAGAATTTGGTGAACATGCTGATCTGGGTAAATTTGAATTTGATTTGGTATTTGCCAATATAAATAAAAATATATTGATACAGGAAGCAGAAAATTTAAGTATGTCACTTAGAAAAGGTGGTTTCTTATTATTGTCAGGAATACTTAAAGATGATTTTGATGATATCAAAATACTCTATGAAAGAAATAGTATGAAGTTGATGAAAACATTGCATAAAGGTAAATGGCTTGCTATGAAATTTGTAGCTTATTGACGATGTAAAGTTGTGAAAAAGAAGATCGTAAATATGTTTTTCAGAAAGGATGGTTCAAAGCAAATACTATGTTTGGAATGAACGAATTTTTCAACCCGAAATAAGATCCGTTTGCATCCGGATATGGATTTCTCAATTTGTATGCAAAATCAAATCTCAACAAAACAAAAACATCAAGCTGCAAACTAACTCCTGCATCGATGGCTATCTGTTTGTAAAAACTTGAGGTAAATTGACTTCCCGGTCTTTCTATATCATTTTTCAATGTCCATATATTTCCCGCATCAATAAATATGGCAGATTTGAATAAATATGATAATTTGAATCTGTATTCAAGATTTGCTTCAAAACGTATATCTCCTTTTTGATATGGAATCTGTTTTTTTGAAGCATTAGTATCGATATACGAACCGGGACCTAATTCTCTGGTAGCCCATGCTCTCATACTATAAGGTCCTCCTGCTTCAAATTGCTTGATATACGGGATGACATCATTGTCAGCAAAAGGGATTCCGATTCCACCATATAACCTGCCGGCTAATTCGGAATTGGAAGACAATTTGTAAATAGGACGGTATTCTATATGAGTTTTTATAAATTTGGCATAGCTAATACTATTATTGAATTTCCAATAACCATCATCTTTTGTTATCAAATTATTTATTTTATTAGTGAAAAATATCTCCAATCCTGAAGTTTCAAATCCGAATAGCAATCTATAATTGTATAAACTGTTTTGTTTATTGGAGTAGTAATTTATATTAATATTTTTCATCAACAAACCTGTTAAAAAGACATTGTTCATACTTTCTGTCTGAAAGCGGTTGAAAAGAGTATCACTAAAAATCTTGGGAGCCAAGTAGTTAATCCCCGTTTGATTTACCAAAATATTCAATTTTTTATTTGGAATATAACTATAACCATAATTAGCATTTAATGACGAAATAATATACTTGCCTAGGATGGTTTGATTATTATATGATAAAGAAAAATCCGTAGTTGTGTTATTCTTTAAACTTTGCAAACTTTGTTTTTGAGATAGTCCGTAATACAAATAAAGAGGTGAATACTTGATGGTAACAGGAGAAATCGGATTGGTATAGTTCAATTTTCCCAAAAGGACATATTCGCTGTATTTCTTGTCTTTTAGATTTATTTTCACATCCCCGGAACCTGATAATCTGATATAATCACCTCTTGAACTTAATTTTCTATCCTGAAAAAGCCCACTGCCTCCGAATTCTATGAACTGTTCCTCCTTTAAAAGGGTTACATATTTTAATGCGATGTTGCCATCTGAAAAATACTTGTTTTCATGAACATACATATAGATTTTATAAGTCAATAAGCTATCATTTTTATCGTCAATGGATGTTTTGATGGAAATAAACCTATATATGTTGAATTTTGATAGTTTATTATAAATATCTCTGGTCTTATCTTTTCTGTAGATTTCACCACTTTTCAAATTGATTGCACTTTTTAACAATCCGAGATCTACCAGATAATCATCAAGCTGATGATGGAAAATAATATTATCAAGGGTGTCTGAATTTAATTTTGATAACGGCTGCTGAGGATAATAATCCGTAAAAACTTCTATTATTCCTGTTTTAAATATCCTGTGTTTTTGCCCTTCACCCGGATTTTTAATTTTTATGGTTAGATCAACCTTATAATTGGAGCTATCGCCGGTCAATTCAATGAAATTCTGATTGAACGTAGCATAACCATTGTTTTGAAGCAAATTTGTAATCCTTATTTTTTCCAAGTCATAATTCAAGTAGTCCAGCCCATCAGGTGGTTTTAAGTATGATTTGTACTTAGTATTTTCTATCAGTTTGCAGATAATACTGTCATCACAATTATATTTTACACTGTTTATGGTATATCTTTTTCCCGTATGAATAATATAATCAACATCAACGATATGTTTTTCGGGAAAAACTTTATATTCGACGTTGACATTAATAAATCCCTTTTTTGTTTTTAAAAAATTCTTTAATTTTTTAGTTGTTTCTTTAGCATATTTTTCATCAAAAATCGGAGGATTTTGAGCTAATCTCTTTTTTGCAAAATTAGCTAATGCGTTGTCTTTGTTTAAAGTAACATAGTAAAACCAATACCTTGGAACATACAATATGGATTCACTTGGTCTTTGCTGTATAAGTGTATTCAACTCTTCTTTCAATAGGATCTTATTATCAATTTTGCTATCCGAATCAAGAATTATCCTGTTTTTGTGTAGAAATTTTTCATCATCTTTTAAGTATCTTGTAGCTTGACATGATGAAAAAAATATTATATTTGTTATCAATAATAATTTTAATATAAAAGTTATATTTATTTTTGATTTATCCAAAAAACAATATTTTGTAAATGTTGACAAATAATGATATTAAATATATACGTTCCCTTTCGCAAAAAAAGTATAGACAAAAGTACAATAATTTTGTTATAGAAGGAGAAAAAATGATATTGGAAACAATTTTTTTTGCATCGGATAAAATAGTTAAGCTTTATTGTCTTCAGGAATTCAGTGATAAATATAAAGAAGAACTTATCCGGTTTAAAGAGAAAATTGAGATTATTTCACCAAAAGAACTTAAAAAGATTAGTAATCTGAAAACACCGAATAGCGGAGTGGTTTTGATTGAAATGCCGGAGGAAAATGAAAGTAAGATTTTTAATGCGGATTTTGTTATTTATCTTGATGATATCCGAGACCCCGGCAATATGGGAACTATAATCAGGTCAGCAGATTGGTTTGATGTGGATTGCATTGTGATATCGAAGGAGTCAGTGGATGTTTATAATCCTAAGGTGTTGCAATCCAGTATGGGCAGTATTTTCAGAATACCGGTTGTGAAAATGGATTTTGAAAAATTACATAATATTGTAGAGGAAAGAAAATTTAATTTTTATGGAATGTTGATGGAAGGAGAAAGTATTTATGAGACGAAATATGATTTTCCTATTGTAATCGTTATAGGAAATGAGAGCAAAGGTATTTCTGAAAAAATTATTTCAAAACTTGATAAAAAGATAACTATTCCGCGATACAATAAATATACAGAATCTCTTAATGCTTCTATTGCTTCATCAATAGTCATCAGTGAAATAAAGGCTAAAGGCTATCGGGACTAGTGACTAAACAAATATCGTATTATCAATTAATTATATAATTGTATGCACATGAAAAAAATACTTTTATTAATAATAATTATTGTAGGTTTTACACAACTCTACAGTCAAAAAAAGTTCACAAATTATATTGAAGTGAAAAATACACCTGTTAAAAATCAGCAACGAACAGGTACATGTTGGTCTTTTGCAACAGCTTCGTTTTTAGAATCTGAAATTTTACGTTTAAAGAATAAAACCATTGATCTTTCAGAAATGTATGAGGTTAGAAATATCTATGAGGACAAAGCACTCAATTATTTTTTAAGGCAAGGAAAAACAAATTTCAGTGAAGGTGGTTTAGCGCATGATTTTATCCGGGCTATGGCGATAAACGGTGTTGTTCCGCAAACTGTTTATCCGGGAAATCCAAAGGGTGAAACAGTATTAAATCACGCAGAGATATCATCTATTTTGGAGGCTTATGTCAAGGCGATAGTTAAATCAAGACAACATACAGATTATTGGAAAGAAGGTTTTGATGCTGTTTTGGATGTATATTTTGGGAAAAAACCGGATAATTTCATGTATGATGATAAAGAATTTACACCGGGATCATTTGCGGAATATCTTGGACTAAATCCTGAAAATTATATAGAACTGACATCTTTTACTCATCATCCTTTTAAAAAATATTTTGTTCTTGAGATCCCCGATAATTATTCATCAGGTATGTATTATAATATCGAATTGCAAAAGCTTAAGGAACAGACGGATTACGCATTGGAGAACGGATATTCGGTATGCTGGGATGGAGATGTGAGCGAAGCGGGTTTTGGAAGACGAACAGGAGAAATCGATATCGAAGAAGATTTTAACGGTGTTTTCGATGGTAATCAACAGGATTATGGTTTGATTGCTAATTTACGTCAATCACAGTTTGAACAGCTGAAAACCACTGATGATCATTTGATGCATATTGTCGGGAAAGCAAAGGATAATACGGGACGGAAATTTTATATTGTAAAAAATTCCTGGGGAAATTCAGGAGAACATGACGGGTATTATTATATGTCTGAAAAATATTTTTTATTAAAAACTATATCTATTATGATTCATAAAAATGCATTAATGACAGACGTGAAACCTGTTTTTTACTTACCGGATGCAATTTATTAAAGAAAAATTGTTAAAGTTTAGTAAATTATTATAATTTTGAAATTATTAAACTTTATTTTTGTTTTATATTTATAGAATCGGGGTAAATATGGTTTTTCTCCGGTGAAATTATTGAAAAATTTTATTATAAATTTAAGAGAATGAAAAAAATACTTTTATTGTTGCCTTTGCTTTTGGGATTTGTATTTTATAGCAATGCTCAATCAGCAGATTCCAAAGGAGTTGTTTCCATAGCAGCCAAGAAATTTAAAAATATGGCAGAAACAGGCCGTTATCCTATTATTGATATAAGGACCGCAAGAGAATTTGATGAAGGTCATATCAAAGGGGCAATTAATATTGATTTTTATAAAAAATCATTTTATGGTAAAATGGCAGAATATAAAAATAAACCTTTTCTGTTTTACTGTAGATCGGGAAACAGAACTTCCCATGCCTTGAAGAAATTTAATCAAATGGGCTTTAAGGAAGCATATGAATTAAAAGATGGTATCATTGCTTGGAAGAGGGCGGATTTTAATCTAATCCAAGAATAATATAGCTTATTTTTGCTGTATTTTCAAAAAGATAAGTTTATATGTATATAAATCTGGCAATTGTCACATTGCTTACATTTGTTCTTAATTTGCCTTTTGGGTACTGGCGATCAAATGTCAAAAAGTTTTCGTTCCTTTGGTTTTTGTATGTTCATTTGCCAATACCTTTTATTGTATTGATGAGGTTTGGATTTCATTTGGGATTTCAATGGTGGACATATCCGTTTTTGGTTGGTGCTTTTTTTTCAGGACAATTGTTAGGTAAAAAATTGGGAAAGAAAAAAGAGTTGAATTCCGTCTAGTGCAATAAATAATCTCTGATTTGATCTTCGTTTTTGGGATTATTGTCATCAATAATGAATAAATCGTTCATTTTAATGATAGAATTGCGGTGTTTTTTATAGTTATCCCATATATGAAGAATATACCAAAGAGGTTCGTATCCCCATCTATTATCCAATAACTTCCTGTTGATAAAATCTTTGTACCCGATATCGACAAAGATCTTTTTATCGTATATCTTATTTATCTCTTCATCAAAAAATGCAAAGATCCCTTCCAAAATAACAATGTCCACATTTTCACTTAACCATTTAAAGTCATATTTCAATCTTGGGAAATCTATTGACTCAGGAACTTCCCAATCTATCCTGTTTTTTATCTGTGGAATATCAAATCCGGCATTTATATAGTCATCCTGATGCAAAATCACTTTCTTTTGATCAGGAAAATATTCTATAATCTTTTTTGCAAGACTTGTTTTTCCTGCTCTGCTTACACCTCCGATTCCTATAATCATTTTATATTAATTTCTTTTTATTTAAATGGCAGATATTTTTTTATTGCATTTTCTCCAAATCCAATAATATCAGCTTTTAATTTGAAAAACTTTATTAAAAGATAATAGACTATGATAATAATAACAGGTTTATAAATCAAATTTATAATAACAATATCAGTCGAAGGTATAAAAATTCCTGCTGCAAATGTGATAATCGCTATTAAAATAATTACAATCGTACTTTTAGTAAAAGGAAAAAGATTGAATTTTCTTTTGATAAAAACCAATTTGATAAGATTGTATAAAATAATGGATATCATAGTTGCTATTCCCGCTCCTGTGATTCCATAAATATTAATCAAATAGTAATTTAAAATCAGATTCAACAATGCTAAGAATATTAAAAAGATCAAGTTATATTTATAATATTTTGAATATATGATAATATACGTATTGACACTGGTGAGCATATCGATAAGTTTTGCTATGCCAAGGAAAAAGAAAACATACAAATATGGCTTTATCTCCTTGTTCATAGGCATTATGTGTAATAGATCAGGTAAAATAGTCCATATTATTATGAAAATGAAGGCACCTGTGATAAATGAATTCAATGATGTTTTTTTATATATATTATCTATATTATTATAATCATTATTTTTCATAGAATCGGAAACAACCGGACTGGCAATCTGATTTAAAGAATTCATTGGTATAGCGATCGTGTTGCTCATAAATAAAAATATGGCATAAGTACCATTTGCAGCAGTAGAAATCAGCATCGGTATCATTATAGTGTCTATTCGAGTAGTAATATTAGCACTTAATACATTCAATCCGCTGAAACCCATATATTGAGCCATTTCTTTGATCTTTTTTGAGGGAAGATCCCAAAATCCTTTGGATTTGATACTTATTCCACCAAGTGTATAAACATATATGGCATTTAAAATGAAAGAGAAAATATAAAAAACCACTATGATATATGCGATCTCTTGTATATTTATATTCTTAAAATAATATAAAAGAATCAGAACCGGCAATAAAATCTTGTATGAAAGCTCATGAATAATGGACGGAATGACTATCCTTTTATAATTGGCAGCCTGATATATGAAAGCCTGTATCAAAATGAGAAAAACAGCTAATGAAAATATAATGAGCAGATTTTGATTTAAAAGATCCAAATTGAAATCACGTACTTCCAGAAATTGATAGATCGGTGCTTTGAGCAATATCAATATTCCTGATACTATAATAATCATGATGAAGATGAAAGAGAAAATTATTCCAAGGTAACCTTTGTCTTTTTTAAATTCAGGAAAATACCGGACTATCAAACCTGTACTACCAAAACTTAAAACAAGAGCTAATATAGTCGAGGTACTGATAAGAAACTGTACATAACCATAAGCATCCCGTGCCAACGGATAAATGAAAATCGTACTTATCATACCGATCACAACACCGATATAGCTGATAATACTTCTTTTGATACCTTGACGTGCAATTATGCCCATTTCTCGTTGCCAATTTGTAATTAAACACAAATATTACCTATTTATTTTAAATAATTATTAAATTTGTTCAACGTTTTTGATATGAAATACATAATTTATATATTGTTATTTATTTTAATATATGCTGGTGAAGCCAAATCCCAAAATACTTTTTCCATAGATGAATTGATGGAGAGGTATATGGAAAGCGTTGAAGAAAATGATGATGTTGATCTGAATTTGGTGCGGGAAAAATTTGAATTTAGATTAGAAAATCCTTTGAATATCAATACCTGTGATGAAGATGAATTGAGGGAGCTGGAGATACTTTCGGAGCAACAGTTAAAGTCATTTTTCAATTATAGAAATGATTTTGGGGAATTGATATCAAAATATGAGCTTCAAGCAATCCCTTATTTTGATCTTAATACTATTTATCTTATTTCACCACTTGTCAAAGTCGGAAAATATGAAAATGATTATAATGTAGCTTTACCGGTTATGCTTGATCAAAGCAGAAAATCCCTATACTTAAAATCAAAAACCGTATTGGAAGATAAAGCCGGTTATATCTCATCCGAAAACAAACCTGCTAAATATGCCGGGAATAAACTCAATTTTTATTCTCGTTTGAAAATTAGATATGAGAACCGTATGGATATAGGGATTATTGCAGAGAAAGATCCCGGAGAATTGTTTTTTGAAGGATACAATAAACAAGGATTTGATTATTATTCAGGACATATTTTTCTTTATAAATATAAAAATTGGCTCAAGGAATTGGATATCGGAGATTATACGATAAGTCTGGGACAGGGATTGATATTGCACAATGATTTCGGTCGGGGAAAAAGCTCTTTGGTAACAAAGATCAAAAAAAATTCTACAAGAGTTGTTAGACCGTACTCATCAGTCAATGAAAATCTATATTTTAGGGGAATAGCCGCTACATTCAATATCATGAACAATATAGAATTGTCGGTTTTCGGATCATGGAAAAATATTGATGGCAATATCAATGAGACTGCAGATGATTATGAAAATCAGGAAATTTATGCATCGAGTTTACAAATATCGGGTTTTCACAGACTGCAAAGTGAAATAGAAGGCAAGCATAGTATCAATCAGAAAGCATTTGGAGGCAGGATTTATTATAAAGCGAAATCGGGAAAACTCGGACTAAATGTTTTTTCTCTTAATCATGATAAGCCGTTGGTTAGACAGAGCAAACTTTATAATAAATATAGGTTTGCAGGTAAGGATTTGCTAAATATCAGTATGGATTATTCATATATCTTTAGCAGGATATTCTTTTTTGGAGAATTTGCCAGAAGCAAAAACGATTCGTATGCTTTGTTGCAAGGACTTCAGTATATTCCTTCATCAAAAATGGAAATAGCTGTTTTGTATCGCGATTATTCCAGATCATATCATAGCCTTAATTCCAATTCATTTGGAGAAACTGTCGGTACCAATGATGAATCGGGGCTTTATCTCGGTATCAGTTTGAATATGAATCATCATTGGTCATTGAGTATTTATCACGATATCTGGAAATTTCCCTGGATGAGATACAATGTTAGTTCTCCGGGATATGGCAATGAGTTTTTCTCTATCTTGAAATATAGAAAAAGACATAGATACAGTTTTTATGTTCAGTTCAAAAGCGAAGTGAAAACAAGGGACTTCAGAGAAGATGGTATCAAAATAAATGAAACATTTGACAGAATAATAAAAAGATTGAGATTTCATCAAAATATTAAAGTCAGCAAGTATTGGGAAATCAGAAACAGATTGGAATTTTCATCCAGTGATCTACATTCAACTAAAAGCAAAGGAGTTATGTTTTATCAGGATGTGATTTTTAAACCATTGCAATTTCCTTATTCTTTTACTTTTAGGTATGCGGTTTTTGATACTGACGATTATTATTCTGGTATTTATGCTTATGAAAATGATATTTTGGGAGAAAGTCTTATCCCCGTGTATTTCAAAAAAGGATTTAGAACATATATTAATTTGAGATATCGTCCAAATACGAATGTGATTGCTGAATTTCGTTGGGCAAAATGGTATTTTCCTGATGAAACAGGTATTGGTTCCGGTACGGAATATATCGATGCTAATCATAAAACCGAAGTAAAAATACAATTGAAATTGAATTTTTAAGTTCAATATATTATACCGGATACCGATTGGTGAACTAATTATAAATTAAACGAAAGCTAAACTTATGAAAAAAAGTATTCTTATTGTTTTTTCTCTTTTACTGTATTTTTCATGTAGTACTAAAAAGGCAGTTGTTGCTGATAAAAATCATGATTTGGTATCTGCTAATAGTTCAATTTCAGACAAGAAACCATTAACAGGCGAAAATGAAGTATTTTCAGTAGTTGAAATAATGCCTGCTATAGCATCTTGTGGCAACAACGATCTATATAATAAAGCTGGAAGATGTACAAATAAAAAACTTTCGGAATTTATTTATAAAAATCTTAAATATCCGGAAATAGGAAGGAAATCAAATATAGTTGGAATAGTTGCTGTGAAATTTGTTGTCAATTCAGATGGAAGTATAAATGATATCGGGATAAAATGCAATAAGATAGCAGGTACGGAAGAAGAAAGAAAGGCATTTGCCGGTGAAGCTATAAAGGTAATAGAAAAAATGAAAATCAGTGATATAAGATGGAGTGCAGGAGTTCAAGACGGGAAAAAAGTTAATGCTTTATATTATTATCCTATTATGTTTAAATAAAATACAGGTAGTAAGTTCTAATCACTTATTTATGCTTCTCTACTAAGTGCATCGCTCATGTCAAGCAATTTCTATCAGCCTCTCTCCCTTGGTCTGACTTCAAATCTTCTTAATTCAGCTTCGATCTTGCCGTTCATCATTTTTACTTTTTTAGATGGTTTGAGCCCCAATCTTTTTAAAGCTTCTATATTGCCGGAGATAACCCAAGTGTCACAAGGAGCGCAATCCTGTTTGAGTTTATCACCGATATTTTGATAAAATAAAATTATTTCTTCCTCTTTCAATCTGATATCATAAGGAGGATTCATGATTATGAAATTGATATTTGAACAATCTTTTAACTTAAAAAAATCTTTTTTTATCACGTTCACATGGTTACCATATTGCAATAAAGAAAGATTTTTCTTTGTGGCGAAAACCGCTTTTCGTGATATGTCATAAGCATTAAAATCGATATCAGGTTCTTTTATCTGTTTATTTGCATCATCCTTTATGTCATTCCACATTCTTCTTTCATAATTTAGCCAATTCATAAAGCCGAATTTTTCCCTTAATAAATTTGGAGCAGTATTAGTATTTATCATCAATGCTTCGGTAACAAAAGTTCCGCTGCCACACATAGGGTCAAGAAAACTTTTCTTTGCTTCAAAACCGGTTTGCAATAATATTCCGGCAGCTAATACCTCACTCAACGGAGCATCCAGCATTTCGACTTTGTATCCTCTTCTGTGTAGTGATTCTCCTGAACTGTCAAGAGAGATTTTGACTTTATCTTTATAAATACTTACATTTATCTTTACATCCGGATCGTATGTATTGACATTGGGTCTTCTTCCGTATTTTTCCGAATAATAATCAGCGATAGCATCTTTGATTTTGTAGGCAACATATTTGGAATGGGTAAAGATATCTGAATTAACATTAGTGTCAATAGCAAATGTCTGATTCAATCCCAGATAATCTTGCCATTTGATACTTTTTGCTTTTTCATAAAGTTCATTTTCATTGCGAGCAGTAAAACCTTCAATTCCTACCAATATTCTAATAGCAGATCTTAAAAAAAGATTGGATTTGTACAGAATCTCAAGATTTCCTTCATATATAATTGCTCTTTTGGCAACTTCGATGTTTTCAACACCTAGATCTATAATTTCTTTTGCCAAGGCATTTTCTAAGCCCATTAATGTTTTTGCTATTATTTTCATTTATTATTTTGTATCTGCTCAGGTAGCTGATTTTTTAATATTAAATAGTGATTATAAGAAAACTTTTGTATTTATTAAGTACTGTTTTTTATAGACTATCAAAAGATAAATTTATACTATTTCCCAAGATATATATTATTAATTTTCAATTTCCCTATTCTTTGATTTCAAAACTGCCAAGTGTCATTCTATTATTTCTCTTTGTCTCAAGTCTGGATAACACCTACGTTAAAACAATCAATCTTTGCATTATTAGCTGCTTCAAGTCCTTTTGAAATATATTCCCTTGTTTCTAATGGATTGATGATTTCATCCACCCAAAGTCTTGCAGCAGCATAATACGGGGAAGTATGTCTGTCATAATCTTCCTTAGTTTTTTCATATAGTTTTTTCTGTGTTTCAGGGTCCGGTTCCTTACCTTGTTTTTTCATTGCAGAAACTTGTATTTGAGTTAAGACTTTTGCCGCTTGAGTGCCTCCCATTACGGCTATTTTGGCAGAAGGCCAGGCATAGATAAATCTCGGGTCATAAGCTTTGCCGCACATTGCATAGTTGCCTGCACCATAAGAATTACCTGCTATTATAGATATTTTCGGCACAGTTGAATTTGATACGGCATTTACCATTTTAGCACCGTCTTTAATTATTCCTCCATGCTCTGATCTCTTACCTACCATAAATCCTGTAACATCATGAATAAAGATCAATGGGATTTTCTTTTGATTGCACGTCATTATAAATCTGGCTGCCTTATCGGCGGAGTCGGAATAAATTACTCCTCCAAACTGCAATTCTCCTGTTGCAGACTTGACTATCTGTCTTTCATTGGCTACAATTCCTACTGCCCATCCGTCAATTCTGGCATAAGCTGTCAATATAGTTTTCCCAAAACCTTCTTTGTAATAAGTCAGTTCCGAGTCATCAACAAGGCATTCCAGGAGATCTTTCATGCTATAGGGTTTAGTTCTGTCTTCAGGTAAAATACCGAGTATTTCATCGGGATCTCTTTTTGGTGGCTTGGGTTCGATTCTGTCCAATCCTGCTTTTTCTTTATGTCCTGTTTTGTTTATAAGGTTTCTGATCAGATCAAGAGCTTCCTCGTCGGTTTTGACTTTATAATCCACTATTCCGGAAATATCCGTTTGGGTTTTTGCACCACCGAGAGTTTCTTTATCAACTTCTTCTCCAATAGCGGCTTTTACAAGAAAAGGTCCTGCCAGAAAAATAGATCCGGTTTTTTCTATTATTATCGATTCATCGGACATTATAGGAAGGTATGCCCCTCCTGCGACGCAACTACCCATGATAGCAGCTATTTGCAATATTCCTTTTGAGGACATAACCGCATTGTTTCTGAATATACGGCCGAAATGTTCTTTGTCGGGAAATATTTCATCTTGCATCGGTAGATATACGCCGGCACTATCGACCAAATATATGATCGGGATATTGTTTTCCATTGCAATCTCTTGCGCTCTCAGATTCTTTTTACCGGTCATAGGAAACCATGCACCTGCTTTTACAGTAGCATCATTAGCAACTATCATACACAATCTACTTTTGATATATCCCAATCCGGTTACAACTCCGGCCGCCGGACAACCTCCGTGTTCCTTATACATTTCATTTGCAGCAAATAATCCCAATTCATAAAAACGGGTGTCTTTATCGATGAGATAATCAATTCTTTCCCTGGCAGATAGTTTTCCTTTGGCGTGTTGTTTTTCGATTTTAGCCTTACCCCCGCCTTGTTTTATGATATCTCCTTTTTGCAATAATTTACTTATAAGCAATTTATTTGCATCAATATTTTTTTTGAGCTCAAGTTCCTTTTTACTCATAATTTTTGAATTTTTGAATTTGTAAAAATACAATATTAATGTTAAAAAAATAATAAAATAAGGTATTAGTTGTATCTTAGCATAAAAATATAGATTTATGCTTTTAACAGATCAGGAATTGAAGCTAAAAAGGTTTGAGATAAAAAAATCTGCCGATGAACTAAAGGATTTGCTTCAAAGAATTAATTACAATGAAGAAGATGAAATAGTAGAGGATATATTACGGGGATTGGCTGAGCCGTATATGTTTGTAGTAGTAGGAGAAGTGAAATCGGGGAAAAGTTCATTTATCAATGCATTGCTCGATCCGGGAAAAGAGATATGTAAAGTCGCCGCATCTCCTATGACAGATACCATTCAACAAATAGTTTACGGCAGTCCCGAAAGAGAAGAGTTTTTGTCTCCTTTTTTGAAAAAAATATATGAAGAAAACGAAATTCTGAAGGAAATAGCTGTTGTGGATACTCCCGGCACAAATACAATTGTGGAGCACCATCAGGAAATAACGGAAAAATTTATTCCTGTCAGTGATCTTATTATTTTTGTTTTTGAATCAAAAAATCCTTACCGTCAGTCAGCATGGCAATTTTTTGATTTTATTAAAGACGAATGGAAAAAGAAAATAATCTTCGTGTTACAGCAAAAAGACTTGATGAATGAAGACGATTTGGAAGTCAATATAGAAGGGGTTAAGGAATACGCAAAGAAAAAGCAAATAAATAACCCCGTTGTTTTTGCAGTGTCTGCAAAGCAGGAAATAGAAGGTGATACTGATAATAGCGGGTTTGTGCTATTGAGGAAGTTTATAGAAGAGCATATTACGAAAGGAAAATCTCCCGTTTTAAAGCTGGAAGCTTCGGTTGATACATTGCTAAATATTAATAAAAAGCTGACTGAAGGAATGAAATTGCGTATTTCACAGTATGAAGTGGATTATGATTTTCGTAATGAGATAAAGGATATTCTGACCAGACAAGAAGAGAAAACTCATAAACAAACAGAGATTTTGATAGACAGTCTTACCGCTAAATACGATAAGATATCAGATAAGTATGAGGAATTATTAAGCAAAAGACTGGGGTTCTTCTCGCTTGTTGCCAATTCTTTCAAATCCTTGTTTGACCGCAGTGAAAATTTATCGAGATGGCTGAAAATATTTACGGATAAGTTGGAACAAGAGCTTAAAGACACTATGGGTAAAAATCTTAATGAAGGTATAAAAGATATTGCTGAAAATATACAGATAATGGCAAAATTGGTGGATGCCAAATTGCATGGTAATAAGACTATCCTAACCGAGGATAATCATATCTTTAGTGATCTTGCTGAAAAAAGAGCAAATATTCTTAAAGATCTGATGGATGCTTTTTCAAATTTTCTGAACAGGGAAGAAAATTTTTATGATAAGGAAATAATGAGCAGATATGGTAATATATCTCCGGATCTGCTAAAAGGCAGTGGTCTGGCAGCTATAGGAATAATATTGGCAGCTCTTACTCATGGTATAGTCTTTGATATCACAGGTGGTATTTTGACTACTCTGGGGATTCTTTTTACAGGTGTGGGTATAGGATTGAAAAGAAGAAAGATATTGTCGGGATTTAAGTCGGAATTGTATCAGGGTAGAAAAAAATTAAATGAAGAAATTGCTGAAAAAATGAAAATTTACGTTAGTAATATCAAAAGAAAGATAGATGACAATTTTATTAAGTTTGATAACTATCTTGAAAATGAGAAAAAAGAAATAGATTTTATAGAAGCCAAACAGAAAGGTATCGAAAATGATTTTTTGGAGATCAAAAACGAATTGAATGACAAATTGAGTGCTTGATAAAAAATAAAAAAAATATGAAGAAAAATTTAATATTGTTGTTGATTGTTATTGTATTGGGTATTGTCGCTTATCTCACAGTGAGACAACCTGAAAATATAACAAAAAACTACGATTTCTCATACAGGGAATTTGAAGTAAAAGACATAGATCAAATCCAAAAGATAAATATCATAAAAAGAGACGGTGAATCTTTGCGGTTTGAGCGTAAAAGCGATAATTGGATAATCAACGGAAAATATCTTGCGGATGAAACTCCCATAGCTAATATCCTGGCTGTATTTAAAAGAGTAAGAATAAAATATGTACCGCCTGATGCTGCGATTGAAAATATAATGAAGAGTATGATCGCCAATAGTATAAAAGTAGAGCTTTTTGATAAAAACAATAAATCGCTTAAGAAATTTTATATCGGTGGTTCTCCCGAAAATTCCGATGGTACTTATTTTGTTATGGAAGGATCAGCAAAACCACTTGTTATGGAAGTTCCCGGTTTTAAAGGCAATTTGCGTGTTCGCTTCAATTATACTCTTGATGAATGGCGTGACAAATCTGTTATAAGCGAGAATCCGGAGTCATTGAAAGAAATAACGGTGAAGTATTATGTGGACAAAAATTCGTCTTTCAGGATTGTGAAGGATAAAGATGGCAGGTATCAAGTGTTACCGGTTTTTGAGGATCAAAGTCAACTGAATGCTGTTGCTGACCAAAAAATTATCAAATCATATTTATTGGGATATGAAAGTAAAAAATGCGAGTATATCGAAAACAATATGCCGGACATAAATGATATTATAAGTCGAAAGCCTATAATCGATATACTTATTAAAAGAGATGATGGTAGTACCGGAACATTGACTATATACATGCTTCCAAAACTGGATGAAGAAATTCAGGAAGATAAACAAGGATTGGATAAATATCTCAATCAACATGTTTTACGTTATATAGCAAAAACAGATGATGGAGATATGTTTTTGATCCAATATGAGGTTTTTAAGGATATATTTGTTGATTATAGATTTTTCTTCCGGTAATCCGTTCCGGCAAGTATAAATAAATAACTGATTAGTTATCGAACTAAGCTTGTCAATTATTGTTATCCAGTTTTTCCAAATTGTCAGCTCCTTCTATATTCAATGATTTGCCCAGTTTTGAGATCTTATTGAGTTGGATATTGCCGATGAAACTGATCAATACGGTGTTATCTTCTTCACCTACTAGCATTACTAGTTCTTTTACGGTTTTTCCATTCGAATCCCGTACCATGAATAGCACATTGCTACCTTTATCTTTGATTTTCATCAATTCATCAAAATCATTATCGTAAAGTTTGTCTTTGGCTTCATTGTAAAAAGTTTTCGGTGATTTTTCCGTAGTGAGAATAGTTATGCTTTTTAAGGAAGATATAATGTCATTTATTTCATTTACATCTTTATCATTTTTCGAATCATCCAGCATTCCGAGCATTTTACCGCTTATGGATACTATCGTAAAATCATCGTTATCCAGATATTGAGAAAATAATTTATCAACTGCATTATTCTGTGCTATAAGAGAAAAACCAGCAAATAAAATGATTAATATTAAATTTATTTTTTTCATGATCTAATTGTTTTTAATAAATGAATTTATGATATCTATTTTATTGATATTTTTTATATTTTTTGAAAGAGCCGTCTCTCCTTTATTATAATTTTTTGCCAGCATTGCCAGGGCATTTTTTGTTATTTCTTTTGCTTTTTCAGAATCTTTTATTTCATATTTTGCAAGTTGATTTTGTGATGGTTTTTCGATGTTTTTTCTGATCAGAAAAGCCAATCCTAGCAATAATACAATTGAAGCGGCAACTGCTAATTCCCGGTAGAAGTTTATTTTGAATACTTTGGTTTCAGGAAATTCGATATTTTTGTTGTATGTGATTTGCTTCTCTTTTTCAAAGAAAGAAAACATAGAACTTAAATTATCATCAGGAGTATCATTGGAAGCAAAATGTTGTTTTATGATCTTTTCTTCTTCCAGAGTAGTTTCTCCCTTCCAATATTTTTCTAATAATTTATTATTTATATCAGTCATTAGTTAAATGGTTTTTAAATTTGAATCCAAAATCAATTGTTGCAGCATTTTTCTTGCTCTGAAAATATAGATTTTTACTTTATGCAAATCGATATTCATTATTTCTGCGATTTCCTTATATGTCATTTCTTCTATTTCTCTCAATTGTATTACTGTTTTATAATTTTCCGGCAGAGAAGCTATTAGCTTTTTGAGTTTATTCATAATATCATCACTTTCCATTTGATGATCAGGACTTCTCATATCTGTACTTACTTTATAGGCATCTTCAATATTGCTGTGTTCTCTTGATTTATTACTTCTTATTTTATCAATTGATAGATTTCTTGTTACGGTCATACACCATGCTTCTTTATTTTCTATCTTTTCAAAGTCTTTGCCCTTTTTCCATATTTTTATTGCCAATTCCTGCATGATATCATCTGCATCATCGCTGTTACCGGTCAAACGCAGTGCAAACCGGTAAAATTTATCCTTATATGCCAGTAGAAAGTTCTCCATCTTATAATCAACATTTTTATGACGAATGCAAAAATACTTTTGTTACACTGTTTTTTTTATTTATTTTAGTATTTTTACAATAAAAATTATATTTGCAGAGAGTTAATGACATATTTAGTACTCCCATAGAGTTTTTGAAAGGTGTTGGGCCCAAGAGATCCGAACTTCTCAGTAAAGAATTGGATATAAAAGTTTTTAAGGATCTTTTATATCATTTTCCTTTCAGATATGTTGATAGAACCGGCTTTTATAAGATTAAGGATATCAACATTGAGGGACTTACTGTTCAGTTGAAAGTTAAAATTGTTGAAAAGCAATTGATCAAAGGTAGAAATAGAAGAAATCGTTTGGAAGTATTGGCAAAAGATGAGTCGGGTTTTATCAATCTTCTTTGGTTTCAGGGTGTGAAGTGGATGGATTCTTTCCTCGAAGAAGAAAAGGAATATATAATTTTCGGGAAAGTTGGTTTTAACTATGGTAAAAAAAATATTGTTCATCCGGAAATAGAGCTTTATAATAATGAAAATCTTGCCAGGAATGTTGCTTTAACTCCGGTATACAGCTCGACTGAAAAATTGAATTCCAAAGGGTTGAATTCCCGTAATATCTCAAAATTGACATATAATCTTTTGACAAAATTGAAAGATGAACCAATACAGGAAACATTTCCCGAATATATTTTGTCCAAATTTCAATTGATTCCATTGAAGCAGGCTTTGTTTCAAATACATTTTCCCAAAAATGAAACAGAACTTGAAAAAGCAAGCAAAAGACTCAAATTTGAGGAATTATTTTTTATGCAATTGAGATTATTATATAGTAAAAAGCAAAGAAAAGCGAAAATCAAAGGATATGTATTTGAAACCGTAGGAAAATATTTTAATAAATTTTATTCTGAAAATTTACCTTTTGAATTGACCGGAGCTCAAAAAAGAGTGATAAAGGAGATACGAAATGATATCAGATCGGGAATCCAGATGAATAGATTGTTGCAAGGGGATGTCGGAAGTGGTAAAACCATTGTTGCATTGATGACCATACTTATTGCTATTGACAATGGATTTCAGGCATGTATTATGGCTCCGACAGAGATTTTGGCACAGCAACATTACAATTCTATAGAAAATCTGGTCAAAGGGCTGGGATTGAATATAGCTTTTCTGTCAGGAAGTGTTAAAGGTAAGAAAAGAAACAGTATTCTGAATGCATTGGAATCAGGTGATATAAATATTCTTATCGGTACTCATGCCTTGATAGAGCCATGGGTAAGGTTTGCAAATCTGGGTATGGTGATAATAGATGAGCAACATAGATTCGGCGTAAAACAAAGGGCGAAATTGTGGATGAAAGGTAAGAAGTATCCTCCCCATGTATTGGTTATGACTGCAACTCCTATTCCGCGAACTTTGGCTATGACTGTTTTTGGTGATTTGGATGTGTCAAAAATTGATGAACTGCCTCCAGGTAGAAAAGAAATAAAAACCTATCATCTTTATGACAACAAACGTCCGGCATTGATAAAATTCATGAAAGAACAAATCGCTTTAGGCAGACAGATTTATGTAGTATTCCCTTTGATAGAGGAGTCGGAGAAATTGGATCTGCAAAATCTTCAGGATGGATACGAGAGATTGCTGGAACAGTTTCCAAGACCGGATTATCAAATGAGCATAGTACATGGTAAAATGAAACCGGCTGATAAGGATTATGAGATGAACAGGTTTAAAGAAGGTAAAACACAGATATTGGTTGGGACAACAGTTATAGAAGTAGGTGTTGATGTTCCGAATGCTACTGTTATGATCATTGAGAACGCCAACAGATTCGGATTGTCTCAACTGCACCAATTGAGAGGAAGGGTAGGGCGTGGTGCCGAATCCTCATATTGTTTTCTTATGACTGATTACAAACTATCGAAGGAAGCAAAAACCAGGATTAACACTATGGTTATGACGAATGACGGATTTGAAATAGCAAATGTGGATATGAAAATCAGGGGACCGGGCGATATCGAAGGCTTAAGACAGAGCGGTCTGCTGGAATTGCAATTGGCAAGTTTAATCCATGATGAAAATATACTTACTGCTGCAAGAATGATCTGTCAAAAAGTATTGGAAGAAGATCCGGAACTGGAATTATCAAAAAATATAAGATTAAAAAAATATGTAGTAAAAAACAAGCATCTTTTTAGATCCTGGGGCCGAATATCGTAGATATTTCGGAAAGACATTAAATATCAAACATATATCTATGGAAATAAGTAAAATTTTTGAAAATAACAGAAAATGGGTCAAAGAACAGTTGGCTTTGGACAAAAAGTATTTTGATAATCTCGCCAAAGGACAAAGTCCTGAAGTACTATATATCGGTTGCTCGGATAGCAGAGTTACGGCAGAAACCTTAATGGGAGCAAATCCCGGGCAAATATTTGTGTATAGGAACATAGCAAATATGGTATCAAATCTTGATTTGTCAGGAATATCCGTTATCAATTACGCAATGCTAAATTTGAAGGTGAAGCATATAGTTATTACAGGACATTATGAGTGCGGTGGTATTAAGTCGGCAATGCAATCCAAGGATTACGGAATTCTCAATCCGTGGTTGAGAAGTATAAGGGATGTTTACAGATTGCATAAAAAAGAACTGCAGAATATTCAAGGTGAATATGAAAAATATAATAGGCTAGTAGAATTGAATGTACGTGAACAATGTGTAAATGTATTGAAGATAGCCAGTGTTCAAAAAGCTTACCGGAGAGGTGAAGTCAAGATACACGGATGGGTATGGGATATTCATACTGGCAAACTAATCGATCTTGATATTGATTTTGAAAATATCCTTAAGGAAATAATGGAAATATATCATTTGGATTGAAATGGAACAGTTTTTATGATAAAAATCCCAATATTCTTAGAGTCTCTTTCCTGTTTATTTTTCCTGATGAGGTTTTTATGAATTTATCCGAATAATAAATTTTTTTAGGTGTTTCATATCTATTTAAAATGGAGAAATCAGGTTTTCCTTTTAAATTGTGATTGCCTTCAATGATAATAGCGGGCAATTGTCCGTATTTTTTATCTATGATAGAAAAAATGAAAAAGTCATTTTCAATAAACGGTTTAAGTTTTTTTTCTATCTGTTCAGGTATCAATTTAATGCCGCCGGAATTGATGATATTATCTTTGCGTCCCAGCCACTTGAAATGTTTTTTGTCTTTGAGTTCGATAATATCATTTGTTTTTATTGTACCTACTCCGAGATTTGATTTTTTCAAAATCAGACAGGAATCCTGATTTATGTCTATCCCGATATTATCTAATACGGTAAAATAATCGCTCTTATCTTTTCCGTTGATTTTTTTTAGTGCTATATGACTTGCTGTTTCCGTCATACCAAAGGTTTCATATATCTTTGTTTCCAGACCATCTATTTCTTTTGATATATATTCATTGACTGGAGCGCCACCGATGATCAAGGTCTTGAGATTATTAAGCGAATTTTTATTTGATTTTAAGATGTTTTCAAGTTGCATCGGTGTCATCGCACAAAAGTCATATTGTTTTTTAATAAGAGGTGTTGAAGAAGGTTTTTGTAAGTATAAATTCATTCCTGTTACCAAGGCTCTTATCATCATCATTTTTCCTGCTATATAGGAAGCGGGAAGACATAACAATGCGTCATTATTTTTTTTTAAGTCAAAGAATTTAGCTGTATTCAAGGCACTTTGCATCAAAGTGTTTTTATGTATTTCAATACTTTTGGGCTTACCTGTCGAACCCGATGTTTTTACAGAGATATTTTCGTCTTCCGACATCCATATTTTTAGAAAATCGCAAAACTCTTGTTCCCATTTTGGTAAAAAGGGATTCTGAAAGCAATCCAATTCTTTTATACTTTGATACTTTCCGTTAAGTTGAATATGGTCAGTGTATTTTTTCCATTCCATAGCCTATTTAATGCTATTCAAAATTCAATAGTTTTGTATATATTCCTGTCCTCAAAGAATCATCCATTATATTTCCGATAAAAAATCCATTCATTTCTTGTATATTGATAGAAGAAAATACTCCATAGCCATTAGACATATTTGTATATACAGGGAGCTGTTGGGAGGAAGTGATGCCAAGATTTGTGTGTAGTATATCAACATAATCTTTGAATTCTTTGCCTACTGCTCTTATTTTCATATCAAAACCGAGAAATCTTCTTGATATATTGGGATTCGCTTCAAGATTGTCCTGCAGGAACTGATAAAAACGCCTTCCTTCAATTCTGTATTTTTGTGTTGAAATCTTATCGTCCACTTTCCATGTATAGGTCTTTCTTTCCCATTCATTGGTAGTTGAAGTATTTTTTTCTTTGATATGAAATACTATAAACAAATCATAATATCCATTTCTGTCACCTCCTTCCCAGTTGATATTAAAATTTGAGATATAGATAAGGTTAACGGGTTTATCAGTTGAATAAGGCAAATAGATATTTATGTCTTTTACCAGTGAAATGGTAGAAGAAGTCAAAGTGTCGCCATTGCTTTTCAACGCCAATAAAGTGTATTTTTCAGATGGTATCAATTCTATATTTTCTGTTTTTATTTTATACAAATAATTTGGGTAATTGGCGAAAATCCCGGTATCTCTTACATGTCCGTCAAGATTTCCATCTATCATTTCCAGAGAATATGAATCATGCGTTTTTTCTCTTATAATATTAACTGAAATGTCTTTGAAATACAGTGAATCGGGTATTTTGGCTATTTCCAAAGCCGATGTTTGGGGATCGCTAAATGCTTTTTCCAATCTTATATATTGTGCAGTGTCTTTTGGATTTAGAATTCCGTAGGTGACAGGAATCTCTTTCCAATTTTCATTTAGATCGATATCATTATTGCAAGAATAGATAGAGGAAAATAGCAAGACAGCTATAAATATTTTATACATTTTAACATTATTTATTATTCAGAAACGAAGAAAAATACAATAAGTTGCCGGCAAGTATAAAAAGTTTTATTATACTTTATTCTTATAGGTTAAATACTTTTTTTATATCCTTGGAAATTAATAACCGTTAATTTTAAAATAGATTCATAAAGTTCCGGTATTATCAAACGAGAGAGAGGATTATCCGGGTTAAATCTATTTTTTTCCTGCAAGTTTTTCTGTAATAATACCTTGAGGGATGGATAAAATCGCCATTACTATCAGTAATGTTACCGAATATTTCAATCCGAAATACAATATCAACATGGGTAACCACTGTAGTTTTATTCCTCTATTGTATAGAAAAGTTGATAAATATCTATCTTTAACACCTTTTTTTTGTAAATCTTGCATCAAAGGATACCAAATATAAATAGGTCCGACAGAAATAATTCCGGCGATGATAGAAATAGTCCATACTTTGAGTTTGGAACCTTCCGCCATGTGTTTTTTGAGATCTTTATTATTTACAAAATAATTAGTTGCCAGCATAATCAGATAGACCAGAGAGAAAACAGGAAGAATCTGTAATAATAGTTTGATATAATTATTCAGGATAATTTGCATTTTGGAAGAGTCAACAAAGAAAATCGAAAGATATATTATCACGCTCACCCCTAGAAAAATCCATTTTCCATTTTTATTTTTTTTATTTGGACTTTTTTCCATTTTATAAAAAGTTAATTAATAAAACACTAATTATCGCTACAATAATAGCCATGATAAATGCACTGATATTTCTATAGATAGCAAATCTTTTTCCCAAAGCTATTGATTCCGCCGGTAACTGAATAATTCCAACAGTGGTCCAAGCTACAATAAACGAAGTGACTGCAACTAAACTTACTCCATTTTTTAAAAATCCATCTCCAAGAATATATCCGGTAACAGGATTTCCGGTTAAAATACTTCCGAGTAAACTACCTTTTAAGGCATCAAGGATGATATTGCCGGTAAAGATTTTAATATAAAATGATTTTGGTATCATTTGGTTGACAATACTTACCAATAATAATATACTTAAAATTACAGGTAAAAGATTCAGAATGCTTTTAACTGTTTTTTTATTAGCTTTTTTTAGCTTTTTGTAATTCATTTTACTTCGTTTAAAATATTTATTTGTATATTTATCAATTTACATAAAGTCTTGCTTATTATCCGGTTTGTAAACGGTTTATTTTAACTAGAAAATATTATTATTCATTGAACATTTATTATACACTTCAGTTGAGATTACTTTCCGATACAAAATTTCCCAAAGATATTTCCAAGTAGATCATCGGTTGAAATTGTTCCGGTTATTTCACCAAGAAAGATATTTGCCTGGCGAATATCCATAGCAATAAGATCACCGGATATCCCTGATTCCAGTCCGTTTTTTACATTTTGCAGACTGTTCAAAGCTTGTAAAAGCAAATTATAATGTCTTTCATTTGTAACAATAGTAGAAGATGTATCTATCTTGTTGTCGATGATGGATTCAAATATATCATGTTTAAGTTTTTCTATGTTTTTATTGTTCTTTGCCGATACCGGAATATGAGATTCAGGAATTTTTTCATTCGCTTCCTTAATATCTATTTTATTTGCAACTACGAGAACCGGGGTATTGTTTTGGGCAATGGTTTCAATGTCTTTTTTAACATCTTCCATATTCATTTTGGATACGTCGTAAATATAAATTATCAAAGAAGATTGTCTTATCTTTTCATGAGTTTTTTCTATGCCCAGACTTTCGATATCATCTTTAGCTTCTCTTATACCGGCCGTATCGATAAATCTGAATATGATACCTTTGATATTTAATATTTCTTCTATGGTATCTCTTGTGGTACCTTCGATTTCAGAAACGATAGCCCTGTTTTCATTCAATAAGGCATTAAGCAAAGTAGATTTTCCTGCATTTGGACGTCCTACAATGACGGTATGAACTCCTTTTTTTAGTACGTTTCCGTATTTATATGATTCGACAAGTCCGGAAATAATATCTGTCAATTCATCTATTAACCCTTTTAGTTTCTTCCTGTCTGCAAATTCCACATCCTCTTCACTGAAATCCAATTCGAGTTCTATCAGGGACGCAAAATCAATCAATTTTTCCCTGAGGATTTTGATTTCGTTTGAAAAACCTCCCTTGAGTTGTTTTAAGGCTATATCATGACTTATTTTTGTCTTCGATGCTATTAGGTCTGCCACTGCTTCTGCTTGGGACAGATCCATTTTGCCGTTCAGGAAAGCACGCATTGTGAATTCACCTGCTTCTGCCATTCTGATATTATTTCTCTGGAATAATCTAAGTATTTCATTGATTATATAAGAGGATCCGTGACATGATATCTCGATGAGATCTTCACCCGTATATGATTTTGGAGATTTAAAAAGATTTATTAATACTTCATCAATGATATTATTATTTTCATCTATCAATTTGCCAAAATGGATTGTATGTCCTTTTTCTGTAATCAGATCTGTTCCCCGGAAATACTTGTTTGCCGTCGCAATAGTTTTAGTGCCGGAAATTCTAATCACTGCGATAGCTCCTGACCCATGAGGAGTCGACAATGCAATTATAGTATCATCCGGGTTGTGAAAATGCAACATTTACGCTGCTTTAAATTTAACAAGTTTACTATTTTCCACTTTGCTTTTTACGTAATCCAAATCAATAACAAGCTCTTTGACATTCTTTTTGGAAGGTAATTCGTACATAGCATCTGTCAGAATTGTTTCAAGGATAGTTCTTAGTCCTCTGGCACCTAATTTGAATTCTATAGATTTTTTTGCTATATATTTATAAGATTCTTCCTTGAAGACCAATTTGATGTCTTCCATTGCAAAAAGTTCGGAATATTGCTTTATAAGAGCATTTTTGGGTTCCGTAAGTATTTTGACCAAAGCATCTTCATCAAGTCTATCAAGATATGTCAGAACAGGTAATCTGCCTATTAATTCGGGAATAAGTCCGAATTTTTTCAGATCCTGATGAGTTATATGTTCTAATATATTTTCTTTATTGATTTTTGCTTTTGTATCATGCTTAAATCCGATTTGACTGGCATTCAATCTGCTTTCGATGATCTTGTCAATACCTGAAAAAGCACCTCCTGCGATGAAGAGGATATTTTTTGTATTGACTTTTACCATTTTTTGTTCAGGATGTTTTCTTCCACCTTGAGGGGGAACATTTACCTCTGCTCCTTCAAGTATTTTCAGCATTGCTTGTTGTACTCCTTCACCGGAAACATCTCTGGTTATGGAGGGGTTATCATTTTTTCTGGCTATTTTATCGATTTCATCGATATAAACAATACCTCTTTCGGCTGCTTGTACATCATAATCACAAGCTTGTAAAAGTCTTGAAAGCATACTTTCTACATCTTCTCCTACATAACCGGCTTCTGTAAATACTGTAGCATCTACAATCGTAAAAGGGACATTTAAAAATCTGGCAATGGTTTTTGCCAAAAGGGTTTTTCCTGTTCCTGTTTCACCTACAAGTACAATATTGGATTTGTCAATTTCTATATCTGAAGCAGAAACATGTTTTAGTCTTTTGAAATGATTATAAACAGCAACTGCAATATGCTTTTTAGCTTCTTCCTGTCCGATAACATAGTCGTCAAGGAATTCTTTGATCTGTTTTGGTGTAATGTCAGGGATTTCCTTATACTCGTTTTTATGCTTTTCCCCTATCTCTTCTCTTACTATTTCCATTGCTTGCTCAACACAAGCTTCGCAAATGTGACCGTCTATTCCTGCTATAAGCAATAAAGTTTCGCTTTTGTCTCGCCCACAAAAAGAACATTTTATCTTTTCCTTTGCCATAAATTGAATGTTTAAATAGTTAAATATTATACTATTTGTCCTTTTTGGTTTCTTTTTTGTCTTTATGTATTTTAATTACTTCATCTACCAATCCGTATTTCAGTGCTTCATCCGATTTCATCCATTTATCGCGGTCACAATCTTTCTCAATCGTTTTAAATGGTTTACCTGTATGATGAGCTAAAATCTCATACAATTCGGTTTGCAGTTCTTTTATCAGATTATATGATATTTCCATATCCGAAACCTGACCTTGCATACCTCCCATAGGTTGATGGATCATAACGCGGCTATGATGCAAAGCGGTTCTTTTTCCCTTTTCTCCTGCAGCAAGTAGAACAGCTGCCATAGATGCTGCCATTCCTGTACAGATAGTTGAAACTTCAGGTTCTATATACTGCATTGTGTCATATATCCCCAATCCTGGGATAACAGAACCTCCGGGAGAATTGATAAACATTTGTACATCCCTATTGGGATCGGCTGATTCCAGAAACAATAATTGCGCCTGGATAACATTGGCTACATAATCATTGATAGGAACACCGAGAAATATTATTCTATCCATCATCAGTCTGGAGAAAACATCCATACCTACCACATTCATCTGTCTTTCTTCTATTACCTGAGGCGTGAAGTTATTGATGTCGGGAATTGTAGTGTTCATATATTTTTCAAGGTGCATTCTGCTGAATCCCTTGTCTTTTGTAGCGTATTTTATAAATTCTTTTCCTAAATCCATTTTTATATTTTATTGTGTATTATTATAACAATTTTTATTTCTTAAAGTTTTTATTTATTATTCTTCTTCCGATGTAGTCTCTTTATTTTGTTCTGCCTGGTTGCTGTATTTTTTTGCCAAAACAATAAATTCATCCCAGGTAGTTTTGACAGGTGCTTTTTTAATATCATTTGCTACCTCGCTAAATATCTTATCAATAAATATTTCATTGTAAGTTTTATTTACCAATTCCTCGTCTTTCATCATTATCTCAATGATTTGTGATATATATTGAGGGTTGTTGCCGACCATTCCTTTTGCTTGTTCTTCAAGTTTTTTTGCCAAATCTTCTTTAGTAACTTCAACATTATATTTTTTGATCAATTTATCTACGATAGATTGCCATTTAAGGTCTTTTTTACTATCCTCTATTATTTGTGTGATCTCATCATCCTTCTTGTCGGGATATTGTTCTTTGATCCATCTTTCGATATATTCTGTTGAAAATTTTATTTCATTTATCTCTTTCAATTTTTCGGAGATATCCAGATGAAGCAGTTTTTCGCTTTCGGAATCGTAGTGTTTTTTTATCTCTTTTCTGATAATATCTCTATAGTCTTCTTCACTTTTTGCATCAGGGATATTATTATTAGTGAAGAAATCCTCATTAAGTTCAGCAGGGATAAATTGCTCTACCTTTTTGATCTCTCCTCTAAACGAATTTCCGATACCTAATTCCTCACCTTCTTTGAAATCTTTTTCATCTATATTCAGGAGATAATCCCTGACATGTTTTTCATCTGAATCCTTGAGAAATTTATATATATCAAAATCAAATTCATCACCAACATTTAATTTGAGGATTTTCTTTTTATCAGAATCATTCAATTCATCGATTTTCACAGTGAATTCGGTATCATAACCATTTTCTTTTAAGTCCTTACCATCAAGTTCTTTTGCATAGACGGTAATATAGCTTTCTGCGGAAAGATCACCTTCATAGGGCTCAAATTTTCCAAATTGATTTTTTAACCTGTTGACCTCGTCATCAATTATTTTTTCATCTACATCTATATCATATATTGTATATTCATCTTCCTGGGAGATGCCTTTCAAATCAAAATCCGGTTTTTTATATAGATCAAAAGAAACAGAAAAATCTTTAGGATCATTGATATTGATGTCAAGGGGTTCCTGTTTATCAGATGCGATAGGAGACAGCATTAATTCGATGTTGTTTTCCTTTAGATAATCGCTTAATGCAGAATCTATTTTTTTATTGATAATATCGGAAAGAATAGCATTACCAAAAGTTCTTTTGATAAATCCCATCGGGGTTTTACCTTTACGGAAACCTTTGAAGTTGGACTCTTTTCTTTTCTTTTTTAATTCGTTTTGTACTTCGTCCAGATAATCTTCTTTAGAAATATTTATAGTTAATTCAAATCTATTATCATCGATATTATTTACATCGTAATTCATAATTGTATTGTTTTAATTTATATAAGTTGAGGAATTTAACATTTACCATATATTATTACTACGGAATTGACGTCTCTTTTGTTTTGAGTTAATATTAATTAGAAATATCGGTTTTCTTCACAGAAAGGAAATTTACTATTTCATTAAAAAAAAGGTGCGGGTGGAGGGACTCGAACCCCCACGCCTCGCGGCACTAGATCCTAAGTCTAGCGTGTCTACCAATTTCACCACACCCGCAAATTCTATTTTATAACAAAGAATTTTCAAAAGAGTTTGCAAAAATACAATCTTTTACCGGATTTGAAAATATTTAGAAAAAATATTGATAAGAAAAAATAAAAAATGTTAATTTAGATTTTATTTTAATAAGAATATGTTATTTTTGGCAATTAATAAAAGTAAAAGATAGAAAAAAGTGGGTAAGTCCAAGATTCCAATGACCAAAGAAGAAACGGCTAAGATTAATAGTGTTTATAAAGAATTTATAAATAGCATTGATCCTGCATTGGATGAGAAAGACCGGGAGATGATAGATAAAGCATATAAATTGGCATTGGAAGCACATAAGTTTCAAAGGAGAAAATCAGGAGAGCCATACATCCATCATCCGATGGAAGTTGCCAAAATATGCTATCATGAAATAGGCTTGGGTCCAACTTCGATAACATGTGCCATATTGCATGATGTAGTGGAAGATACGGAAGTTACCAGTGATGAGATAACCTATATGTTCGGAACGAAAATAGGTAAGATTGTTGATGGTTTGACTAAATTGGATGGTTTGTACAATGTCGATTCGCCTCAGGCTGAAAATTATAAAAAAGTTCTCAGTACTCTGGTATATGACGTGAGAGTTGTTTTGATCAAAATGGCGGACAGATTGCACAATCTACGTACGATAGGTTCTATGCCGCGATATAAGCAATTGAGAATTGCTGCTGAGACAAGTTATATTTATGTTCCTCTGGCTCATAGATTGGGGTTGTACAACATAAAGAAAGAGTTTGAAGATATCATTTTTATGATCTCCGAACCGGAAAAATATGAAGAATTAAATGAAAAGCTAAAGGAATCCGAGAAACAAAGAAATAAATATATAGCTGAATTTATTGCTCCTTTGAAAAATAAGTTGAAAGAATTGAATGTTCCCTATCGTGTTTTGGGTAGGCCAAAATCCATTTCATCCATTAATAATAAGATAAAAAATAAAAATGTCACATTTGATGAGATTTATGATCTGTTCGCTGTCAGGATAATAGTTGATGTTCCGAGAGATAGAGAAAAAAGTACTTGTTGGCAGGTTTATTCACTTATTACAGATGTATATACTCCGATACCTGAAAGATTGAAAGACTGGGTTACAAATCCTAAAAGCAATGGTTATGAATCATTGCATACAACGATCATAGGTCCTCAAGGAAAATTTGTTGAAATTCAGATCAGAACCGAAAGAATGGATGAGATTGCGGAAAAAGGATTTGCCGCACACTGGAAATACAAGGGAAATGAAACCAGAATGGACGTTTATGACAGATGGCTGGACAATATCAGGGAGTTATTGGACAATTCGTCTTCCAGTGATGCTTTGGAATTTATAAGTGATTTTAAAACCAATCTTTTCAAGGAAGAAATATATGCATTTACACCAAAAGGGGATATGAGGATCTTACCTAAGGGAGCTACTGCATTGGATTTCGCTTTTGATATACATTCAGACGTTGGTTATCATGCTGTCGCCATTAAAGTTAATAATAAACTGGTACCGATGGGATACAGGCTTAGCAACGGTGACAAGGTTTCGGTAATGACGGGAAAAAATCAAAAGCCGAGTGAAAACTGGTTGAAATTAGTTGTTACGGGAAAAGCCAAATCCAAGATACGATCGGCGATGAAAGAGGAGCGAAGAAAAAAGGGAGAATTTGGCAAGGAGACTCTTGAGAGAAAGTTGAGAAATATGAAAGCTGATTTCAATATAAATATTGATATGTTGGTTGAGTATTTCGGATTCAAATCAAGACCGGATTTTTATTTTGCCATAGCAAATGAAAAAGCCGATTTGTCAAAACTCAAAACTTTTGAGGTTATAGGGCAGAAATTGGTTAAAAATGAAGAGCAGAAAGAAGCACCGGTCAAAAAGAGCGTTGAAGAGCTTAAAGTTCCTAAACAAAATTATATTCCTCTTGTTTATATTAATGGAGAACCTGGTGATAAATATAATTATACATTTGCAAAATGTTGCAATCCTATTCAGGGAGATGATATTTTCGGTTTTATTACTACGAGCTCAGGATTAAAGATACATAGGAGCAATTGCCCGAATGCGATGCATCTATTGGCTAATTTCGGTTACAGGGTAGTGAAAGCGGAATGGGGCGCCAATGTAAGTACCAATTTTGTAGTGGATCTATTGGTTATAGGTATCGACAGTGGCCCGGGAGTGATTAAAAGTATTGTCAATAAACTATCGGATGAGATAGGATTGAATATAAGATCTTTCAATATATCCGGAGAAGAAGGATATTTTGAAGGAAGGATTAGTATTTTTGTGAAAAATAATAATCAGGTTAATTTAATAATTAGGAAATTGAAAGAAATAGAAGGAATTAATTCCGTCGAAAGAATTGATAAACAAAATTAAAGGTATGTCAGAAAAAACTCCTGAAAAGATCTCAAAGGTTAAAGATGTTTTCAAAGATTATTTGGAAAGAAATGAATTTAGGAAAACCCCTGAAAGATTTGCAATTTTAGAAGAAATATATAATAGAGAAGATCATTTTGATGCTGAAGATCTGTATATCCAAATGAAAACCAAAAACTACAGGGTAAGTAGAGCTACTGTGTATAATACGTTGGAATTGCTGGTTGATTGTGATCTGGTAAGAAAACAGCAATTTGGTAAAAATACAACTCAGTATGAAAAATCTCTTGGAAATAAACAGCATGATCATATGGTTTGTGAGAATTGTGGAAAAGTGATTGAATTTTGTGATCCGAGACTGCAATTGACTAAGGAGTTTATAGAAAAATCATTTAATTTCAAAGTTTTGCATCACAATATTGTCTTTTATGGAATTTGTGAAGAATGCAATTCGGATCTTGACTAGTATATCATAAAGAATTAAACATTTGAACCGGTAGAATATTTAGTGATTATGATATCACAAGAATATATTGTAGTTTGATATTTGGCGAGTTCCTTTATGTAATATAGATTTTCAGAATAGCTATTTTATTTAATAAATTACAAATTATTTTAATATGAAAATTGATGTAATAGTGGGATTGCAATGGGGTGATGAAGGAAAAGGTAAAATCGTGGATTATCTTGCACCAAAATACAATATGGTTGCCAGATTTCAAGGAGGGCCCAATGCTGGGCATACTATCAAGATTGATAAAGACCAATATGTACTTCATATCATGCCTTCCGGTATTTTTCATGACAATATGCTTAATTTAATAGGGAGTGGAGTAGTGATTGATCCGGTTATACTCATGAAAGAGATCACACAATTGGAGGAAATAGGGATAAATGTCAGGGAAAAACTGATAATTTCTCAAAAAGCCCATTTAATACTTCCTACTCATAAATTGATAGATGCTGCTTCCGAATATTCAAAAGGTAAAAAGAAAATTGGTTCAACCCTGAAAGGAATCGGACCTACATACATGGACAAAACAGGTAGAAACGGATTGAGAGTAGGAGATATATTTTTGTCAAATTTTACTGAGAAATATCAGAATCTGAAAGAAAAGCATTTAAGATTTTTAAAGCAATTTGAAAATGTACCTGAATTCGATATTGAAAACGAAGAAAAAAGATTTTTTGATAAATTAAATAATCTGAAAAAATATAAAATATTGAATGCCGAATATTTTATAAATGAATTTTTGGATTCGGGTAAAAAAGTATTGGCTGAAGGAGCGCAAGGCACTATGTTGGATATCAATCACGGTACATATCCCTTTGTTACATCATCCAATACTATAACGGCAGGAGTTTCCGTAGGTTTGGGAGTAGCGCCATCCAGAATAGATAAAGTGATCGGAATAGTGAAAGCATATACAACCAGGGTGGGAAGTGGTCCTTTTCCAACGGAACTTAATGATGAAACAGGTGAGATGTTAAGGGAAAAAGGACATGAATTCGGTGCTACTACGGGTAGAAAAAGAAGATGCGGGTGGATAGATATTCCCCAACTGAAGTATTCTATAATGATCAATGGTGTTACGGATATCGCTTTGACCAAATTGGATGTGCTAAATGATTTCAATCCCGTGAAAATCGGAGTAAACTACAAATTGGATGATAATACCGTCACAAATCAATTGCCTTATGATCTGGTGAATATTAATGTTGATCCTGTTTATGAAAATCATCCTGGCTGGAATCAGGATATTTCACAAGTAAGAAGTGTTTCAGATCTGCCACAAAATGCATTGTCGTATATCAATAGACTGAAAAAAGATTTGAATACAAGAATTACTTTTATTTCCGTAGGTCCTGAAAGATCAGCACTGATTGTGAATGATTGATAAAACTTTAATTTCCAATATCGGATAAATAAAAAGGGTTAAGTCTGTAAATCAACAGCTTAACCCTTTTAAATGTCGGGGTAGTAGGATTCGAACCTACGACCCCCTGCTCCCAAAGCAGGTGCGCTAACCGGACTGCGCTATACCCCGAAAATATATTTTTTTCAAAAAAAATGAATATAAAAGCTATGCGGTGAGGGCGGGATTCGAACCCGCGGTACAGAGTTACCCGTACGCCGGTTTAGCAAACCGGTGGTTTCAGCCGCTCACCCACCTCACCGGGTTTAATTGAAAAATCATCTAATCTTTATAGAGTTTTTCAAAAGCGAGTGCAAAGATAATATTGATTATTTAATAAACAAAACTTTTTGTTTATTTTTATTTAATAAATGGTTTAAATAATGTTTTTAATGAGTAGGAAATAGAATGAAAATCAGCCGGAGATTATTGTTTCATTATTATTTACCTGAAAA
>Ga0256913_10000103_pt1 | contig 37873 bp, 36 predicted proteins | sample Axial_MatmetaG_FD_185970 | JGI IMG/M metagenome (GOLD analysis project Ga0256913, IMG submission 185970) | Deep-sea worm associated microbial mat communities from Axial Seamount, Juan de Fuca Ridge, Pacific Ocean - Axial_Mat | ecosystem: Environmental > Aquatic > Marine > Oceanic > Microbial... | reverse complement strand
GCAAACCTGCAGCTGATTTGAAAGTGGTAGTTATTGGTGCAGGTGCAAGTGGAATCGCTTGTGCAAATATGTATAAATCTCTTGGCGTTAAAAACATCACTATGCTTGATTCTAAAGGTGTTATTCACTCAGGAAGAGATGATCTTAACAAATACAAGCAACAATTTGCATTTGATACAGATGATAGAACACTAGAGGATGCTTGTAGAGGTGCTGATATGATTTTGGGTCTAAGTGGACCAGATCTAATCACTCCTGAGATGGTTAAATCTATGACAGATAACGCTCCTATTATCTTTGCTTGTGCTAATCCAAATCCAGAAATCAAACCACCATTGGCAAAAGAAGCAAGACCTGATGTAATTATCGGAACAGGTAGAAGTGATTACCCTAACCAAGTAAATAATGTTCTTGGATTCCCTCAAATATTCCGTGGTGCATTGGATGTGAGAGCTACAAAAATCACAGAAAATATGAAAATGGCAGCTTCTCGTGCTCTAGCAGCACTAGCAAAAGAGCCAGTTCCTGATCATGTAAAAGCAGCTCACGGAAGAGATACTATGGAATTTGGTCCTGAGTATATCATCCCTTCACCATTTGATAGAAGAGTTCTTGTATATGTTGCAAGTGCTGTTGCTCAAGCAGCTATCGAAGATGGTGTAGCTAGAGTAAAAGATTTCGATATCGAAGCTTATAAAGCAAAACTTCAAAGATTGGCTGATCACCTTGATGGTAAAATCTAATCTTTCAAACTAGGGTACTTTTGTACTCTAGTAAATCTTGAGGACTTTTTATGCAAAAAAGTGATTTTTTGATAATTGGTGCAGGTATCATTGGGCTAAGCATCGCAAAAACTATCCAAGAAAAATATCCAAATGCTACAATCAACATAATCGAAAAAGAGTTAGAAGTAGGACTTCACGCTAGTGGTAGAAACAGTGGCGTATTGCATGCTGGATTTTACTATACAAGCAATTCATTAAAAGCCAAATTTACCAAAGAAGGCAATGCTATGATGAAAGCCTTTTGTGATAAGTATGGCTTGAGTATAAATCATAACCAAAAAGTAGTCATCGCACAAAACAAAGATGAGTTAGAGACTCTATATGAGCTAGAAGCTAGAGGCAAAGCCAATGGTGTGGATGTATCTATCATAGATGAGGCTACACTTGCTAAGATTGAGCCAAATGCTAAAACTTACCAAAAAGCTCTTTTCTCCCCAACCACAGCGACTATCAACCCCAAAGAGGTAGTAACTAAACTAGCCCAAGTGGTAGTAGAAAATGGTGCATCATTGCATCTAGGATATAGATACACTTCTAAAATTGATAACAACACCATTGAGACAAACTTAGATATCTTCCAAGCTAAAACTATCATCAATACAGCTGGATTGTATGCAGATAAGATTGCTCACGATTTTGAAGTAGGGCTAGAATACACCATCTTGCCATTTAAGGGTATATATCTCAAATACTCCAAAGATGATAAACCAATCAAAACCAATATATACCCAGTGCCAAACCTCAAAAACCCATTTTTGGGAGTTCATTATACTGTAACAGTCGATAATACTATCAAAATAGGACCTACAGCCATACCAGCATTTTGGAGAGAAAACTACAAAGGGTTTGAGCATTTTGATATCAAAGAGATGGCTTCCATACTCAAATATGAAGCCAAACTTTTTATACAAAATAGCTTTGGATTTAGAAACCTAGCCTTTGAAGAGTTTGCTAAATACTCCAAAACCCATCTAGCCAACCTAGCCAAAGATATGGTACACTCCATAGACTCAACAGCCTTTGATAGTTGGAGTACCCCAGGCATCAGAGCCCAACTTCTACACAAAAATAGCTTAGAATTGGTACAAGACTTTGTAGTCGAACAAAAAGATAGTTCTATACATATCCTAAATGCGGTATCACCAGCCTTTACATGTAGCTTTGCTTTTGCTGCTTGGGTGGTGGATAGATATATATCTAAATAATATTATTTATCAAGTAGTATATTATACACTATAAAAGTTAAGATGTTGATATATCTATTTGAGATATAATTATAATTATGTGATTGAGGGAGATAAAATGTACACAAAAAGTATAAGTATTGATTTGCAATCTAATACGGTAGATGATTTAGTTGCCTTTTCAAAAATATTGAATAAAGATATTGATGTAATGGTGAAAGAGGCTATTGATGAATATTTGGTTCGTCAGCAAGAAAAGTTAATGGAACAGAGTCTTTATGATGATAATGCTATGACAAATCTTGATTATGATGAGTTTTGGAGTGGTGTTGAGGTGTAGTTGCACCTCTATCTAACCTCTGTGATGTGTTTTGTGCTGATATCATCCCAAGGTTTATTTAGTGTATAGAAATCATTATAGCTTTTTAGAACTCTTTTGAAATCATCACTACTTTGGCTTATCTCATCTAATACCTCTTTGAGAGCTTTTTTAGCAGCTTCTATCATATCTGAAGGGAAATCTTTGATTTCAACAGATTTTGGTAACTCTTTGAGTGCTAAAGCATTTTTGTATCTAAATTCATGAAGCATATTGGCTGTCATCTCACGACTAGCTGCTGTAATGATAGCTTGATGCTCTTTGCTTAAAGAGTCCCATTTGGCTTTGTTAAATGACAACTCTAGTATAGAGCCTGGCTCGTGCCATCCTGTATAGTAGTATTTGGCTGCTTTGGCAAATCCCATCATACTATCTAGTGCAGGTCCTACCCACTCAGTAGCATCTATAGTACCTCTCTCAAGTGCAGTGTATATCTCTCCAGCAGGAAGCAAGATAGGGTTGACTCCTAACTTTTTCATCACTTCACCCCCAAGACCAGGTATTCTCATCTTGAGACCTTTAAGATCTGCTACACTTTTGATCTCTTTTTTGAACCATCCACCCATTTGTGGACCTGTAGTACCACCTATAAGAGGGTATAGGTTAAACTTACCATATAATTCACGCCACAAATCATACCCACCTCCATACTCAAACCAAGTAATCATCTCTTCACTTCTAAGACCAAGTGGCATACCACCAAAGATACTAAAAGCTGGATTTTTACCTTTCCAATAATACACCCCAGAGTGAAAAGCATCTATCTGAGCAGCTGAACATGCATCAAAAACTTGCATAGCAGGTACAAGTATATTTTTGGCATATACTTTTATCTCCAAGCTACCACCACTAAGTTCATTACAGCGTTTGGCAAACTCATCTACACCAGTACCCATGATAGGAAAGTGTGCTGGCCAAGATGTGGCTAGTTTGAGTTTTGTTTTGGCACCTTTGTTGATAGATATATTTTTATCTACAATTTTTTCTTGTGGTCTATGACATCCAGCTAGTGCCAATGCACCAGCACCGATAGAAGCTTTTGTGATAAATTCTCTTCTTTGCATATTTACTCCTAAAAAAACATTTTATTTATCAGTATAATTGTTGAGACTACATAAAGCACCAATATAGCTTGTTTGTGGTGAGTATCTTTGATATAATCTTTGATACCTATACCTATAGCAACTCCTGCTAATGAAGCAAAAGCTACGATAAGTCCATCACTAAAATCTATACTACCATCTAGCAGTTTGCCAATCATTCCTGCTAGTGATGAAAATACTACAAAAAATAGTCCAGCACTCACTGCTTTTTTGATATGGTAGTGCAGTATCCCTACCAAGATAGGTGTGAGTATGATAGAGCCTCCAATACCTAATGATATAGAAAACACACCTATCATCACACCTATTATAAAGAGCAAACCTTTGTGTATAGATTTGCTTTGGGTATCTTCATGGTGGTTTTTGGATGTGGCTAATCTATATAGTGCAAATAGCAAGATAGATAAAAACATATATTGTAAAACGCTCTCAGAGAGTATTAGAGTGAGTTTTGCTCCCATAAACCCACCTACAAATCCTCCAACTCCTACAAATAAACCTTCATCTAATCTAAGTGAGCCTTTTTTGTAGTTGAGATATGAGCCAAAGATAGATGTAAATGCCATCTGTACAACAGATATGCCAATAGCACTTTTGATATCAAATCCGATGGCTAGTAGTATTGGTATTAGTATAGTACCACCACCAATGCCAAAAAATCCTGACATTGCACCAACCAACACTCCAACCAATACTAGCTCTACAATCACTATCAATCCTTGTTTATCTTATGAGTAAAGGGTTTGTTGAAAAACTCTTCTATGACATCTCTGATAGCTTTTGGCTCTTTGAGTCTATTGATAGTATCTCTAAATGCGGAAGCACCATCATATCCTGCTTTGGAGTAGTTGTGTAAATTTTTGCGAAACATTATAGCACCATACTCTCCATAGTACTCAATCATTTGGTCAAAATGCTCTAACACTACTTGGGCTATGAGTTGTGGGGTTACTTCCTCGAGTCCATCTTTGATTTGCTTAAAAATCCAAGGTTTACCAACAGCAGCTCGACCTATCATCACTCCATTGGCTTTGGTGTATTCTAGTACCCAAGCTGCCTTTTTGGCACTTGTGATATCTCCATTGGCAATGACTGGTATAGATACATTTTGTTTGATTTGTGCTATAGCATTATAATCCACAGGTGCTTTGTATCTACCAGCTCTAGTCCTGCCATGTACTGCTAAAAAATCAGCACCAGACTCTTCTATCACTTTGGATATCTCTATATGGTTTTTTTCATTGAATCCCAATCGCATCTTGACAGAAGTGTATGGTTTGTTGGAGTATTTCTTGATAGTCTCTATTACTTTGCCCATTTGGTCTAAATCGGTAAGTAGTGATGAGCCTTGGAGATTGTTGACCACTTTTGGTGCAGGACATCCACAGTTGAGATCTATACAAGCTATATCATCTAACTCATTGATAATCTCTACAGCTCTTTTTACTACATCAAGGTTACTTCCTGCTATCTGTATAGAGAATGGATCTTCTAATGGAGATTTCTCTAACATTTTGTGAGTTTTTTTACTGTTATGAATCAATGCATTGGAGCTAATCATCTCACTAACAGTCAAATCAACACCAAATTTCTTAACAACATTACGAAAAGGCAAATCAGTAAACCCAGCCAAAGGAGCTAGGGCATAAAGTGGGGTAGAAAAATCGATAGGTTTCATAATCTAGCAGATTGAGTTGATATCTATCAATTCATCTAGTTTGTAGTTTTTGTTAGATCTTTTCAAATCAAGCATCGCTCTAAATTTGATAAATTCATGAGCATCTTGTTCATCTAAGTATCTCTCTACTTCATCAATCATCTCATACTCAAATAGTAGATACAAATATGCATTTTGAGCTTTTTGGTTCTCTTTTTGGAACTTTTTAAATTGAGATAGATTAACATCTGGTGCTATATATGATTTAGTTACTTTTGCAATATGTACAAAATCTTTGCAGTTAAATTTCAACTCTTGGACAAACTTTTCTATGATTTGTGCATTGATCTCCAAGTCATCATCACTATTGACTCTATCTAACATAATAAAAAAGCTTTTTGTATCAAATGATTTGATAAATTTTTCTGCTTGTGTGAAGTTGGCACTATTAGCAAAAATCTCCAAAGCTTTTGTTTGAACTGCTTTAGAAAAGAGATTTGGTGATTTGACAACATCTTCTACAAATTTTTCATCTTTGTTGAGTCTATTTAGTCTATTTTGTATCAAGATAGGATTGCCTTCTTGCAAAACATTACCCATCTTTTCACTATATAAATCTACATATTCACCTGATTTGATTTTACTTACTAGGTTGAGTGCTTTTGATAATCTAGGACTAAGACCACTTACACTCTCAAATACATCTACATTTGCACTGCCCAATACTCTTGCTGATTGTGCTATATCTTTGATGATAAATTTATGCTCTCTTGGCTCATGCAATACTGACCAGTACAAAGCTTTATCAAGCGTATCGGCATCTTTTTTCCATCTTTGTGCTTTGAAAAAACCTTTAAGACCATAATATGTCATATGTGATATAGTAACTATCAGCAGTAAAATAGCTGGCAATATACTCCAAATTGCAATAGGTAGATTAATAGGAACATCTAATATATCTACACTATAATCAGCAGGGTTTACTGTATATGCAAACGCTCCCATGATAGATATAAATGTAACAGCTACAAATATGTATAAACCAACTCTCATATACTTATCCTTTAATGGTGTTCTTTTTCTGTGATTTGTCTACAAGCTATACAGTATCTAGCAAAATTTTTGACTTTGAGTCTCTCGATGCCAATAGGCTCTTCACACATTTCACACACTCCATATGTGCCTTTTGATATTTTATCCAAAGCTAGGTCAATTTCTGCTAATTCTTGATATTGTTGTTCCAAAATAGCACTATCTATGGCTGTTTGGGCAGAGGCCGCAGCAAAATCTCCTTCATCATTTAGCTCTTGAGAAGATACTTCTAAAATTTCTTGGGCTTTTCCTGTAAGGTTTAGTTTGATTTGCTCTTTTCTCTCTTCTAGCATTATTCTAAACTCTTGCATCTGTTGAGGTGTTAACATATTTTCGTTTTCCTTATTTATGATATGGATGATTGTTATTGATACTTAGACCTCTAAATATCTGTTCTAACAATACAACCTTTATTAGTTTATGTGAAAGTGTAATTTTACCAAAAGATATGGCAATATTGCATTTAGTCAAAAAATCCCTCTCAAAGCCGTATGCACCGCCAATGTAGAGATTTATGACACCTCTATCCTTAAGCAAAAAAGCAAAATCATGACTATCTACCTCTTTACTTGAGGGGTCTAGTGCTATATTATATCCTCCATTATTTAGATACTTACTCAACGCTTTTGTGTATGATTTTTGTGCCATTTGTGGTGATATCTCATGTGCTTTTGCTATCTCTTTATCAAAAACTTCTATAACATTAATTTTGGCAAATGGTTTTGCTATTTTGGTATAGTGTTCTATCAATCCACTATAGAGTTTATCTTTGGATTTTTTATCTATGATAATTACATTTATTTGCATCTATTAATTATCCTCTAAATAGCATGATTTATAGTAAACTTTAATCATATCATCTGATATAAAGAGTTTATCACTATATCTTCTAATCTGTATTAAAATATCTTTTTTCTTTAATTCTCCTAAAAATTCATAATAGATAGTTATGATTTTTGGTCTAGTGGTTAGTTTGTTATAATCTTCGACTTTAAGATAATATTCCCTTTCTAAATTTTTTATTTTATAAAATTTTATATTGTGAAATGTGTAGATTTTTTTATTATGAGTTCTTTGTTTTTCCATTTTTTCAAATAACTCTTTTTCTTTTCTTTCTCTATTTAACTTTTGAAGTATTTTGCTTTTTTCTTCTTTAGATTTACTCAACTCTTTTTCTTTTCTCTTTTGATTTAGCATATCCATAATAGCTTTTTTTTCTTCAGCTGAATATGTTTCTTTTTGTTTTATATATTTATATTCCATACCTATCCTCCTAAAAATAATCTTATTTTACCAATACTACAGCACTTTTTAGCTAAAATAGAGACCTATTAACGGCATTAGCTGTACAAATAGTATGTATAATAACTAAATATTAAAATGTTATTATATATATTATCATTATTTTGTTATTACTCGTACAATAATAGTATTTAGCAAATAAACTCATTTGTTTAAGGATTTTTAAATGTCATCTTGCCACAAAGCATATATAACAACACCTATATATTATGTCAATGATATAGCACATATCGGACACGCATATACCACTATCATAGCTGATACTTTAGCTAGATATTCAAGATTAGCAGGACTTGATACATTTTTCCTCACAGGTACTGATGAACATGGACAGAAGATAGAAGAGTCAGCCAAAGCTAGAGGTAAAAGTGCCAAAGAGTATGCTGATGAGATATCTGCTAAGTTCAAAGATTTATGGGATGAGTTTGATATATCATATGATAAGTTTATAAGAACAACAGATTCAGACCATATGAAAGGTGTCCAAAAAGCTTTCAAAGTGATGTATGATAATGGTGATATCTATAAAGATGTTTATAAAGGACACTACTGTATATCTTGTGAGACATTTTTCCCAGAAACCCAGCTAGTAGATGGTGAGTTTTGCCCTGAGTGTGGTAAAACTACTACGATAGTAGAAGAGGAGAGTTACTTTTTTAAGCTATCTAAATACCAAGATAAACTTTTAGAGTGGTACAACAATAATCCAGATTGTATCTTGCCAAAGAGCAAAAGAAATGAAGTGATTAGATTTGTAGAGGGTGGATTGGAAGATTTATCTATCACTCGTACTAGTTTTGATTGGGGTGTGAAGCTTCCAGAAGAGTTGGATGACCCAAAACATGTGATGTATGTTTGGCTTGATGCCTTGATGAACTATGTAACAGCACTTGGATATGGTACAGATGAGTCCAAGATGGATTTTTGGCCAGCTAGAGTACACCTCATAGGTAAAGATATCTTGAGATTTCATGCTATCTATTGGCCTGCATTTTTGATGAGTTTGGATTTGCCACTTCCAAAGCATATAGCAGCTCATGGATGGTGGACTAGAGATGGTCAAAAGATGAGTAAATCCAAAGGCAATGTAGTAAATCCAAAAGAGGTAGCAGATGCATATGGACTAGACAACTTTAGATACTTTATGCTCAGAGAAGTGCCTTTTGGTGGAGATGGTGATTTTTCTCAAAAAGCGTTGATAGATAGAATCAACAATGATTTGGGTAATGATTTGGGTAATTTGCTAAATAGACTTATTGGTATGAGTAGCAAATATTTTGATGGCAAAGTAGAGATGGCTAATGTTGCCAAATACTACCAAGCAGAGCTTGATGAAGTAGAAGAGTCCCTTGCCAAACTTGAGCCACTACTATTTGAGATGCAAATCCATAGATACTTAGAGGAGCTTTGGAGACCGCTTAGTGTGGCAAACAAAGCGATAGACAAATATCAACCATGGAGTATGATGAAAAACGATCAACAAGATGAAGCTATGGCACTCAATGGACTCATAGCCAATATCTTGGCAAAAGTTGCTATTATGTTGTATCCTGTGATGCCAAAAGTGTGTACAAAGCTATCATCAGCACTCAACTTTGAGATAAACTCTGATAGCTTCAACAAACTATTTAGAGAAAAAGGCTTACTAGATGATATGATAGTAAACAAGATTGAACCACTATTCCCTAGAGTAGAAGAGCCACTCTTAGATGATAAAAAGCCTCAAGAGCCAAAAACATCTGATGAACCAAAAACTAAAAAAATAGAAGCCAAAAAACAATCAACTATCCCTGAGGGTATAACACTCATAGGTATAGATGAATTTTTCAACACTTCACTAAAAGTAGGAACAGTTATAGAAGCCAATGAAGTACCAAAGAGTAAAAAGCTGTTACTACTCAAAGTAGATTTGGGTGAAGATGAGCCTAGACAGATTGTAGCAGGTATCAAAGAGTGGTATAGTGCTGATGATATGCTTGATACTCAAGTGTGTGTTGTAGCCAACCTCAAACCAGCTAAACTGATGGGGTATCTCAGTGAAGGTATGCTTCTAGCTGCCAAAGATGATGATGGATTGTGTATGATTCGTCCAGAAAGACCAAAAAAAGCCGGTACACCGATAGGATAATATGAAAATAGAAGACATTATAAACTTAACAGATGCGACATTAACAAATACGCCTACTATACATTCTGTAGAGGCTGCTACTGTTTATCCATCAAAGGTAGAACAAGGAGATCTTTTTTTCTCCTCAAACCAAGAGGATATAGACAAAGCGATACAAAATGGAGCTTATGCTATCATTTATGATGATGATAGTATCAAAAAAAGTGATGATGAGATAGCTTGGCTAAAGGTGAGTGACATCAAGTTAGCTGCTTTTAAACTTATCCGTTTTGTAGTTCTAAAAAAAGAGGCTCAATTTTATCATCTAAAACCACATGAGTTTACATTTCTCAAGATGATACTAACACATAAAAGTAATATATCATTTATCAAAGATGATTGGAGACAAGCGTTTGAACAAATCATCAATTCAGATGATATACTCTTTGTAGGAACAAACAAAGAGATGATATCTACTATCACACCAAATTTCAAAAAGACATCATCAAAATATGATGGCTATTTAGTATCTGATACACTCTTTAGAAGTACATTTAAAGTAGGTGGATATGTATATCAAGAGAAAGAGATTACACCTATACATATAGAACATCTATTAAGAGTTGTAGATTTATGTGATAAAGAGTCTTTGCCATATTCACTTGATAGACTCAAATACACCAAACATTTCAAACCTGTATTTATAGACCTCAAACTCCAAAGTACTCGTGCTAGCAATACTGATAGAGTAGCCATTTTTACTGATAATATAGAAGATATAGCACTAGCTAGAGAGTATGTAAAAAGAAGTAATATGTGGGTAAAGAGCATAGTATTGACACCACCAAAAACTAAAATTCCAGATATAGATCATCCTCATTGGTTTGAAACAGAAGAAGAGGTTAGGGAAATATTAAAATCGATACATTTTAATTATGCTTTTATTTACAATGCGGATATCAGTATCCTAAATACCTTAGAAGAGGAGTATAGACTCTTTTAGGTGAATATTATGCATAGTGGATTTAGCAGTATAGATTGGTATGTGTTTGGTGCGTATTTTGTGGTTTTGGCACTAACTAGTGTGATATTTAGCCGTATCCAAATCAAATCAACAAGAGACTATTTTACTGCAAACAACTCTGTACCACTGTTTGCTTCTGCTATCTCCATACTTGCTACTAGCCAATCTGCTGCTACATTTTTAGGTGGACCTGAGTATAGTTATAGCAAAGATATGACCTTTGTGGGATTTTATCTATCAGCTTTTTTGGCAGTTTATATAGTAGCTAAGTTTTTGATACCTAGATTTTATGATATAGGTGCTGTTACAGTTTATGAGTTGCTAGAAGCTAGATATGGCACTAGGGCTAAAAAAGATGCAGCTGTTATGTTCTTGGTAGGTAGGCTTTTTGCTAGTGGTGCTAGACTCTATATCGGGGCATTGGCTATCTCTATGATACTTTTTATGGATATATCTGCTTGGCATGTGGCTATATCTATAGCTATACTTATGGGTGGAGCGTTGGCTTATGCCTACTTTGGTGGTATCAAATCTATCATATACTCAGATATCATCCAAGCTATGACCTATATCGGTGCTGGTATTGGTGTGGCTATCTATCTATACACTTCACTTGATAGTGATATATCTACTATCATCTCTACTTTGGAGCAACATAGCAAACTAAGAGTTTTTGATTTCTCTATAGATGGTGGATTTAGTGTATGGGCGTTGCTTAGTGGATGGTTGCTGCTCAATATCGCTGCTTATGGGCTAGACCAAGATATGACACAAAGAGCTTTAAGCTGCAAAAACACAAAAGAGGCTCAAAAATCTTTGATGTTTAGTATATATCTAACTATCCCTGTAGCACTTCTTTTTATGGTGATAGGTTTGCTGCTATATCTGTTTTATAACCATCCAGAGATTTCGCATATCACAAGTCAAGTAAGCCAAAAATTTGATGGTGAGAAAATCACAATCTTTATGTACTATATACTCAATCAAATGCCAGATGGTCTCAAAGGCTTAGTAACTGTTGGTGCAGTAGCTGCTGCACTCTCATCATCCAACTCAGTTTTGGGTGCTATGGCATCAGTGGCAATTGAAGATATCTATAAACCTTGGAAATCATCTCAAGAGCAAAAAGATGAAAGCTACTATCTTCAAGCTAGTAGGGTAGCTGTTGTATTGTTTGCATTTTTGCTTAGTTTGATGGCGATGCTTAGTTACTATTGGCAACACTACACCAACTTGCCACTTCTTAGTTTTGCTCTTGGTGTGATGGCGTTTGCTTATAGTGGACTTATAGGTGTATATAGTGTAGCTATATTTACCAATCTTGGCTCCGAGCGAGGTGTGAGATATGCACTCATTGGTGGATTTGTGAGTGTGCTTTTGATGCAACCTTATATATCTGGCATCCAAATAGGCTTTGCGTGGCAGCTTGTTATTGGAAGTTTGGTATCATTTATCATAATGTTGAAAACAAACTAATGATATAATTGCCAAAAAAATGGATAAGACAATGACACTAGAGCAACTTGACAAAGACTATGTACTGCAAACTTACAGTAGAGACTATACCAATTTTACTAAAGGGGTAGGCTCTACACTATATGATGAAAATGGCAACGATTATATCGATTTTGGCTCAGGTATAGGGGTCAACTCAGTAGGTCACGGCAATGAGAAGCTAACTCAAGCTATCTGTAATCAAGCCAAAAATATCATCCATATATCAAACCTACAAGTAATCGAGCCACAAGCCAAACTAGCACACAAATTGGCAACACTCAGTGGATATGATATGGCTTGTTTTTTTGCCAACTCAGGTGCTGAAGCCAATGAGGGGGCTATCAAACTAGCCAGAAAATATGGTGAGATTAAATTTGACAACAAAAGATACAAAGTCATCACACTAGAGCATTCATTCCACGGTCGTACAATAACCACAGTCAAAGCAACAGGACAAGAGAGCTTTCACACTCCACACTTCTCTCCATATCCTGATGGGTTTAGCTATGTGCCAACAGTGGATGATATCTATGATGCTATAGATGACCAAACTGTAGCGGTTTTGTTGGAGCTGGTACAAGGTGAGGGTGGAGTAGAGCCACTAGATAAAGCCAAAATCCAAAAACTAGCATCACACTTGAGAGAAAAAGATGTACTATTGATAGTAGATGAAGTCCAAACAGGCATCTATCGTACAGGAGATATGTTGGCTTCCAACCTATATGAGATAGAGCCAGATATTATCACTCTAGCCAAAGGTCTTGGTGGTGGTGTGCCTATCGGTGTAGTGATGAGCAGACACAAAGATATATTTAGCTATGGAGACCACGGCTCAACCTTTGGAGGCAACTACCTAAGCACAGCTGCTGGAAATGCTGTACTAGATATACTCTCAAGCTACAAAGATAGTGGTGTGTTGGATGAAGTGATGATATATTTTGAACAAAAGCTTGAAGAGATAGCACAAAAATATAGCCATATATTTATCAAGCATGTTGGAGTTGGTATGATGAGGGGACTTCGTGTCAAAGATGGTGATACTCTCAATGCGATACTCAAAGGCTCTATAAAAAATGGCGTTGTAGTACTCAAAGCTGGAAGAAACACTGTAAGATTTTTGCCGAGTTTGACTATAACCAAAGATGAAATCAACAAAGGATTAGAGAGATTTGAAAAAGTTCTTGATACTCTGTAGTGCTACTGTAGCACTACTACAGGCTGATAATTTAGGCAGCATACTATCGCACAATAAGTCTATGCTTTTTGAGTATGACAAACAAAGCAATGATTTACAAAATGATATACTCACAAAAAGCTGGATCAATCCAATAGATCTTAGATACAACAAAAACTATACAACACAATATACAACCAAGACATTTCACACAGACAATTTTACTGTATCAATCAATCAACCTATCTTTAAATCAGGTGGGATTTACTATGCTATCAAATATGCCAACGCTACGCACAGTACCAACTTGGACAATATCAAAATCCAACAAAGAGCTATGATAGCAGATGCCGTATCTGTACTATTTAACCTCAAAAAAGTCAGACTTGAGCAAGAAAAACTAAAATATATCATCAAAAATGACAAGATAGACATAATCCAAAAAAAAGATAGTTATGATGCTGGGATATTGGATAGTAGTTTTTTAGACCAAGCATTACTCAAAAAGAGCCAAGATGAGACAAATCTGTTACAATTAAACTTCACTCAGCTTGAACTCAAACAAAAGTTTGCAACACTTAGTGACAAAGACCCAGACAAACTCAAACTACCCAAACTCAAACTAGTATCCAAAGAGTATTATAAAGCACACAATTTACAACTCAAAAGAGATATAGATTATAAATCACAAAAAGCTTATGAAGCCAAGGTGACTAGAAGCAAATATCTACCAACTCTATCTTTGAATGGACAATACATCAATGGAAGCGATAATCCGATGTATTCTAACTATACTCCTACCAATACCAAAGAAAACTATTACAATTATGGATTTAGTGTATCTATGCCTATAGATATCAATTCTCTTAGTGATATAGAACTAGCAAAAGTCCAACATCTAAAAGCAGCCACTCAAGTGATAGATACTAAAAACACAATCAAACAAGAGTACGATTGGATACTCAACTCTATAATGGTACTTGATAAAAAAATAGCACTAGTTAAAAAAGATATCAAACTATACCAAAACCTATACAAACTCACATCCAACCTAGCCAAAGCAGGGCAAAAGACCAAACTAGATACCAAAGTGATGTACAACTCTTTGCAGATACGCAAATATGATAAAAAAATCTATGAGATAGAAAAACAGCTTCAGTTACTACACCTATATATGAGGGTTGAGAATGTTATTTAGAGACTATATGCATAGTTGGCTTTATGGCAAGGATGGTTACTATAGCCACTACAAGCCTATCGGTAAGGGTGGGGATTTTTATACTGCTGTTAGTACGAGTAGATTTTTTGGTGCATCTATTGCTAACCACATATATAACCAAATAGTACAAAAACAGATCCCAAGAGATAGTTATCTCATAGAGATAGGAGCACATCAAGGATATCTGATATGTGATATGATAGAGTGGCTCTATAGCTGTGATGCTACATTGATAGATAGTATGAAGTTTGCTATAGTAGAACGGATGCCACATCTAAGAGAAATCCAAAAAGAGTACATATATAGCCGTTTTGGAGATGATATCAAGATAGAGTTCTTTGATGATATATCCAATCTGGCGATAGATAGTGCTATAGTTGTTGCCAATGAGATATTTGATGCATTTGCTTGTGATTTGTACAAAGATGGCAAGATGGCTACAGTAAACAACCATCAAATAGAGTGGATAGATGCCCCCTCTCATATCAAAAGCTGGGCGGAAAAGCACCACCTAGTAACTGGTGAGATAGCTTCTGGCTATGAAGAGTTTGCCAAATATATGGCTTGTAACATAAAAAGATGTGATTTTATATCATTTGATTATGGTGAGAAGTATGTAAGAAATGATTTTTCTATCAGAGTCTATCGCCAACATCAAACTTGGCCACTTTTTGATGAAGAGTTGGATTTGGCTATCTCTTACAAATCTGATGATATCACTTATGATGTCAATTTCGCTCATGTTATAGAGGCATTTGAAGATGCGGGGTTTGAGCTACTTGATTATGAGACTCAAGCTAGAGCATTGGTCAGGTTTGGCATCATAGATATACTAGATATGTTCCGCCAACAAACCACACCAGCCAAATACCTACAACAAGCAGACAAAATCAAAACCTTACTAGCACCCACAGTTATGGGCGATAGATTTAAGATGGTACATTTTAGAAGACAGAAAGGATAATTTTGAAAAAAAACTTATTTGAAATGGGTGCTAAGTTTGATGATGGGTGGAGCAGTGATAATAAGGCTACTTCTAAAAGTAAAGCTGTAGAAGTTAAAGAGCCATGCAAACATAATCTAGTCTTTGCTAAAGAGAAGCGAAGAGGTAAGGTTGTAACAGTCATAAAAGGGTTTTATTTGCAAGATAGTGAGCTTAAAAAGCTTTTAAAAGAGCTAAAAGCATTGTTGGGGTGTGGTGGCACAATTAAAGGTAATACAATCGAGCTTCAAGGTGAAGTATATAGCAAAGCAAAAGATGAGCTTCTAGCAAGAGGCTTTAGGGTTAAAAGGAGTGTTAAAAATTAGTCTAGTAATTTGCTCATTTTGGATGCTAGTTCTCTTGGGTGTAGTCTGATAAAACTCTCTTGGTATAAGATAGCTGGTATCCACTCTAAGAGTATGAGGTTGATGATAATCATAGGGTAAAATACTTTGTACTCTATCATAAAGGCTTTTTTGCTGTATCGTGCTTCAAACCACTCGATAGCACTTTTTACTTTGAAGTGGAGTAGTAAAAATTCCATACCAAAAATCCCACCCCAAGCTACATAACTCATACCAACTACAAGCAATGCTCCTTCTATGCCATATAGTTGCATAACTATAGCTAAAAATATGGCTAGATATATGGTAAAAGAGCCAAAACTAATAGTAGCAAATACTACCAACAAAGAAAATATAAAAAGTAATGCTCCAAGCATTACAAACATCTCTAAATAGGTTTGTTGTTGCTCAAAAGTAGGGCTATAGTATGCACCTACAAGTAGTATGGCAAATATCGCCAAGATGATAAAAAATAGTGATTTGTATTCTTTCAAATATGCACCTTTAATCTATATCATAAAGTTTTAGTAAGCTTTGTACTTTTGGACTTTGAGATAGCCACTCAATGTATAGTTGACTCATTGGTTTTTTGCCACCACTATATAGTATGTGCTGTTTGTAGCCTATAGCTTTTTGGCGGTTAAATCCACTATTATCCAAACAAGCAAAAAACGCATCACTGCTTAGAACTTCAGCCCATTTGTAGCTATAGTATCCTGCTGCATAACCACCTGCAAATATATGGGCAAATCCGTGTTGGAATCTGTTGTATGATGGTGGTTTGATCAAGGCTGTTTTTTCTCTGATACTATCTAGCAACTCTTGAACCTCTTTGCCTTGGTAGAGTTTGAGATGAAGCATAAAATCAAACAGTGAAAACTCCACTTGTCTTAGTATCGCTAGGGCTGCTTGGAAGTTTTTGCTATCTTTTATCTTATCTAGCAACTCATCACTCATACTTTCACCACTCTTGTGGTGAAAAGCAAACTGTTTCAAAATTGCCTTTTCATAAGCAAAATTTTCCAAAAACTGTGAAGGAAACTCTACTACATCCCAAGCTACGCCATTGATACCGCTAATGTCTCTTTGGGAACATTTGCCAAGTATATGGTGCAGTGCGTGTCCCATCTCGTGAAATAGTGTAACAACATCATCGTGTCTTAGTAGTGATGGGGAGTTTGCAGTAGATGGAGCAAAATTGCACACCACAAAAGCTGATGGTAGATGTGTTTTGTTTTGCGTATCTACAAAGTGTGTCTCATAATCATTCATCCACGCTCCACCTCTTTTGGTGCTTCTAGCTTCCAAATCAAAATATATACGGCTACTTAATTTGTCTTGCTCATACACATCATACACTTTGACACACTCATGCCAGATAGGAGACTTCACACTCTCAAATCTCAAATCAAAAAGTTTTGATACGATATCTAGTAGCCCATCAAGCACTTTTGATTGCTCAAAGTATGGTTTGGTCATACTCTCATCAAAATCAAATTTTTGTTTTTTGAGTTTTTCACTATAGTATGCTACATCATATCCTTGTAAATCTTCTATGCCATCTGTCTCTTTGGCAAATGCTTTTAACTCTTCTAGCTCTTTTTTTGCATGAGGCAAGGCAGCATCGAGTAGTTGGTTTAAAAAATCCAAAACAGCTTTGGTATCTGGTGCATCTTTTTTCTCAAGCGATAATTGTGCATAATTCTCAAAGCCTAAAATCTTAGCTTTTTCATCTCTAAGCGATAAAATCTCATCAATGACTTGCTCATTTTGTGGTGCTCTTGTAGAATATGCTTTAGAGAGTTTTGCACGAAGCTCTCTGTTGCTTCCATATGTCATATAGGCTATGTAGCTTGGCATCTGTAGGGTAAATTTGTAAACTATTTTGCCCTCTATCTCTTCTTTGGCAGCTTCCAAATCGCTTTGTGGTAACTCTTTGACATCTTCAAAGTCTGTTACTATTAGCTCATATTCGTTGGTGGCATCAAGTAAGTTTTGAGAAAACTCATTTGAGAGTTGCGATAGTCTCATAGATATCTCTTCTAGCCTTTTTTTAGACTCTTCATCCAAATCAACACCACTTAGGTGAAAGTCTTGTAGGTGATTTTGTATCACTTTGGTTGACTCTTCATCATAAGCTTTGAGTGATTTGATTTTGAGATACAACTCTTTGTTTTGCGATATCTCGGTACCAAACTTAGAAAGCAAAGGAAGTGATTCTTCATAAGCTTTTTGTGTCTCTTTTGAATTTAGTACAGAGTTTAGATGAGATAGTGGAGTAAAAAAGAGTCCCAACTCTTCATCCATCTCTTGCATAGGCTTTAAAATGGTGTCAAACTCATAACTTGAATTGTCTATGAGATTTTGTATATTTTGTCTTTGTTTATTTAGTAGATTGTCTAATGCTTTTGGAAAATTTTCTATATCATTTAGTTCTATATTTGCAAACATTTTATATACCTTGATTTGTTTTGTGCGATTGTATCATAGATATTAACAAATTTTGGATAAAATATTACAATTTATTTAACCAAGGATAGAAAATGAGAGTATTATTGATAAAAGATGTAAAAAATTTAGGAAAAGCTGGAGAGATAAAAGAAGTCAAAGATGGTTATGGACAAAATTTTCTTATAGGTAAGGGCTTGGCAAAATTAGCTACGCCACAAGTCATAGAAGAGTACAAAGCTCAAAAAGCCAAAGAAGAAGCTGAGCTTCAAGCGTTGCTTAAAAGATTAGAAGAAGAGAAAAAAGTACTAGAAGATAGTGTTATTAAGATAGAGAAAAAATTAGCACCAGCAGGTATCAAAGGCTCAGTTGGCAATGGAGATATTGCAAAAGCTATCAAAGAGCAATTGGGTATTGAGATAGACAAAAAACATATCAATCTTAAAAAAGCACTCAAAAGTGTAGGGGAGCATGAAGTAGATATCAAACTAGGTCATGCAATCCATGCACTAGTAAAAGTAGAAATAGTAGGAGTTGAGTAATGTTTCACGCTACTACGATACTAGGGTACAAAGCAGATGGCAAGGCAGTCATTGGTGGAGATGGTCAAGTGACATTTGGAGATGCAATCTTAAAGGGTAATGCTACCAAAATCAGAACTCTTTATGATGGCAAAGTATTGGCAGGGTTTGCAGGAAGTACGGCTGATGCGTTTAACCTTTTTGATATGTTTGAAGGGTTTTTAAACGAAAAAAGAGGAGATTTGTTCAAATCTGTCATAGCATTTTCAAAAGCTTGGAGAAAAGATAAACACTTAAGACAGCTTGAGGCTATGATGATAGTACTAAATCGTGAGCATATATTTATACTCTCAGGAACAGGTGATGTAGTAGAGCCACAAGATGGCAAAATAGCAGCGATTGGAAGTGGTGGCAATTATGCTATATCAGCTGCTAGAGCGTTGGATAAACATGCCAATCTTGAGCCAAAAGAGTTGGTCAAAGAGTCTCTTGAGATTGCAGGTAATCTATGCATATATACAAATACCAATATAAAAATACTAGAGCTTAACTAAGGAGAGAATTTGCAAAATTTAACACCAAAACAGATAGTTTCATACCTAGATAAGTATGTCATAGGACAACAAGACGCCAAAAAAACTATAGCAGTGGCACTTAGAAACAGGTATAGAAGAATGCAACTAGATGAAGAGATGCAAAGAGATGTAACACCAAAAAATATACTTATGATTGGTAGTACTGGTGTTGGTAAGACCGAGATAGCAAGACGACTTGCTACTATGATGAAGCTACCGTTTATCAAAGTAGAAGCTAGTAAATATACAGAGGTTGGATTTGTCGGTCGTGATGTTGAGTCTATGATTAGAGATTTGGCTACTACAGCTTTAGCACTTGTTAGAGATGAAGAGAATGAAAAAAACCAAGAAAAAATCCAAAATTATGTAGAGAATAAAATCATAGAAAAACTATTGCCACCACTTCCAGCTGGTGCTAGTGAAGAGAAAAAGGCACAATATGATGCATCTTTTGCTAGAATGCAAGAGAGATATGCAAAAGGTGAGCTAGATGATTTGATGGTAAAAGTCAATATGCCAAAGAGTCTTGATTTGCCAGAAGATGGATTGCCACCACAAATGATACAGGTACAAGAGAGCATAGTAAAAGTGCTTGGTGCTACAAGTAAAAAAGGACCAGAAAAAGAGGTAACTGTCAAAAAAGCCAAAGAGATTTTAGCAATAGAGGCTAGTGAAGAGTTGCTTGATGAAGAAAAACTCAAAGAGTTGGCAAAACAAAAGGTAGAAAAGGGTGGTATTGTATTTTTAGATGAGATAGATAAAGTAGCTGTTAGTGCTTCATCTTCTAGCCGACAAGACCCCAGCAAAGAGGGTGTTCAGAGAGATTTGCTACCTATTGTTGAAGGCTCAACTGTCCACACAAAACTAGGTCAAATTAAGACTGATCATATACTGTTTATTGCAGCTGGAGCATTTCATCTAAGTAAACCAAGTGATTTGATACCAGAGCTTCAAGGTCGTTTTCCACTTAGAGTTGAGCTAGAAAATCTTAATGAAGAGAGTCTATATAGAATCCTAACAGAGCCAAAAAATTCACTTATAAAACAGTACCAAGCACTGCTAAAAGTAGAAGATGTTAATTTAGAATTTGAAGAAGATGCACTTAGAGCCATAGCATACTATGCACTACTAGCCAATGAAAAGACAGAAGATATAGGTGCTAGAAGGCTTCATACAGTGATGGAAAAGATAGTTGAAGAGATTAGCTTTGATGCAGATGAACATGCAGGAGAGACCATAGCCGTAACAAAAGCTGATGTTGAAAGCAAAATAGGTGATGTGGTAGAAAATGAAGATGCCACAAGATATATATTATAGTAAGGAAATAGATGTTTAATCAAACAGACCAAGATACCAAGGCAGGATTTGTAGCAGTAGTAGGCAGACCAAATGCTGGTAAATCAACGCTACTAAACTACCTAGTGGGTGAGAAACTTGCAATGGTGTCTAAAAAAGCACAAGCTACAAGAAAGCGTATGAATATAATAGTAATGCATAAAAATGCTCAAATTATATTTGTAGATACTCCAGGGATACACAAAAAAGAGAGACTATTAAATCAATTTATGCTTGAAGAAGCACTCAAAGCTATGGGTGATAGTGATTTGATACTGTTTTTAGCTCCAGTTACAGATAAGCTAGATGAATATGAGAAGTTTTTAGAACTTAGTGAAGCTAAGGGTGTAAAGCATATCATAGTATTGACCAAGATTGATTTTGTATCCAATGGTGAAATATTACAAAAACTATCGCAATATCAAAAATATCAAGATAGATTTGAAGCCATTATCCCTTTTTCTGTAAATAAAAATATAGGAAAAGAGCAACTTCTCGATGAGATAAGCAAACATTTGCCAAATTCTCCTTGGCTGTTTGACCCTGAAATTTTAACTACTGATAACATAAGAGATATTTACAAAGAACTAATTCGTGAATCAATCTTTGAGAATATGAGTGATGAGATACCTTATGAGAGTGATGTGATTATTGAGAAAATATATGAAGAAGATAACATAGATAGAGTATATGCAACGATTGTAGTAGAAAAAGATACCCAAAAAGGTATGATTGTGGGTCAAAAAGGTACTACAATCAAAAGAATAGGAAAAAGTGCAAGAGAAATTATGGAAAAATTTTCAAGTAAAAAGATCTATCTTGATTTGCATGTATCTGTCAAAAAAGGATGGAGCAAAAATAAACAAAGCTTGGAAGAATTTGGCTATATAGTTTAAAAAAACTACAAATTGTAAGTAATTTTTCACTAATTAAAATAGAGTAAGATTCTTTTAATATTATAACATATATAATAGGATAACAAACAAGGGAAGAGAATTATGTTATCGAAAAAAAAATCATCAAGTTCGGTTATTAAAAATATAGTAACGCTTAATGTATATAAAGGACAAAAGTATATTCTACAGGGAGATACTTTTTCACCTTTGAATAAGCTTAGCTATAATAAATCAAATTTTATTACATCTTATGTCAATAATAAGGATGTGATTTTTACTACGGTTTATATTAGTAGAAATATTCCTGATGAGGATTTAGCAGATATTATAGATATCAAAGCTTATGAAGAGCTAGGGCTAGATCAGGCTACACATTATATCATATCGTCTTTGGAAGTAGATAGCGATACTGAAGAAAGAAAGTTTCATATATTTGTAGCTCAGCCTGATGTATTAGATGAACTCTTTTTACCTATAAAACAAGAGACCAAATATATAGATTTGATTATACCTGCACCATTACTTTATAAAGCTATTTACCGTAAAGAGATATTGCAAAGTAGTGGAGTCCATTGTTTTATATATTTTACTTCGCATGATGCATTTGTTACTTTCTATAAAGATGGCGATTACTTATACTCAAAATCTATTGACTATTCAATGGAACAGATTTATGATAAATATTGTGAAATTGTTGGTGAAAAGGTAGATGAAAAAGAGTTTTATCATATTTTAGATACTGAAGGATTAAAAACCTCAAAGGGTGATTATCAAAAAAATCTAATGAAGATTTTTTCTGATGTATTCATCAATATAAATGATATTATTATTTATGTTAAAAGAGCATTTAGATTAGAGACAGTAGATCACCTATTTATAGGTGGTGAAAATGGACCAATTGTTGGTTTAGATGAGTATAGCCAAAACTATTTAGGACTTCAAGCAGCAGATTTAAACTTTAATTATAATATCAATAATGATGAGTGGTACACTGATCAATTGCAGTTTTTGATGCTTTTAAACTCTTTTGATTATTTAGAGGATGAAGAGTCTGTAATAAACTTGAGTGTTTATCCAAGACCACCAGCATTTGTCAATCGTGCAAGTGGGCAGTTTATCATAGCAACATTTGCATCTATCTCTATAGGTATTGCTTATCCACTATACTATTTGGTAGGCTCATATATTATGGATGCTAAAATTTATGCTCTAAATATAGAAAACAAAAAACTATCAGCAGAGGCCAATAAATATAAAAAAATTATTGGAGAGAAACTCAAAGAGATAAAAGTTTTGGATAAACAAATAGATAAGTTAAGTAGAGCATATTTAGCAAAAACCAAAACATTGACATCTATTTATAATAAAAAAGTAAACTATAAACTCAAATCAGAACTATTACATATTTTTGCTAATGAATTACATAAATTTAATGTAAATGTAAATAAAATTTATAGTAATAATGATACCTTCTGGTTAGATTTAACGAGTAAAAATGATAGAGATATCACGGAGTTTATTAAGTATATATCTCAAGAACATTTTAATTCTATTAATCAAATTGATATCAAAAAGATTGCCAAAGATGCCAACAATAGTAATTATAATGGATTGTTAAAGGTTGAGTTGAAATGAAGTTTATAGAAGATAAATTAGAAGCACTAGATGCATATTTTGAACCTAAAAAAGAGAGTGAGAAATGGCTGATTATATTAGGTATTGCAGGTATGATCTCATATATAGCATATGCTTATTTCTTACCATATGCCGAAGAGCTGTATAAAAAAAGTGAATCTCAAAAAAATACACTTATGAAAAGTATAGCAAATAATAGAAGCTATCTCAAGAGTATTACACAAAATGGGGATAGAAACTATAAAGTCAAACTATATACAAAACAGATAAAACAGAAAAAAGAACAGATTGAAGATTTAAAAAGTAAAATAGTCTTAATTGATAACAATCTAAATAAATTATCTGATATGTTATTCAATAAAAAGAGTTGGTCAGTTTTCTTGAATTCTATTACCCATACAGCTCAAGAGCATAATGTAGATATTTCTTATATTACTAACCAATATCTCAATAGTAATGGAAATTTTGGACATGTTTTGGAAATTGCCGTAGGATGCAAAGGAAGCTATAAAGATATTATCAAGTTTATAAATAGTATTGAACAAAATAAGCTTGTAACAGATATTTATGGAACTAACCTATATCCAGATAATGAGTCTGAAAGTGTTAGAGCTGATATCAATATTTCAGTATGGGGGATAAATCACTAATGAAGAAGGTAACTTTACTGATTTTATCAGCGGTCTTGGCAAATGCAAACTTATCTGTTAAACAGATAGAAAATATGGTTGTCAAAATACATGAGAAGAGACCAGGTGCAGATATAGATATATTAAATAATACTTTTGAACCTTTTGTTACAAAAAAGTTTACTGTAGAAAATAATACAACATTATTATCTGATAAAACTGTTAAAAAACCTATAGATGCAAAAATACAGCTTCATGCTATTATGGGTAATAAAGCTTTTATCAACAATAAATGGTTAGAAGTAAATGATACTATTGAAGGGTATCAAGTGAAATATATAGGTAAAAGAGGCGTTGTTTTACAGAGTGGAAACCATATAAAAAAGCTACTCTTTAATGATAAAAAAAATAGTATAATTAAATTAGAAGGAAGGTAAAATGATGAAACAGATTTACAGTGGTGTATTGAAGCATCTATTATTGCTATTTGCACTTTCAATTGGTATTGTGTCAAATGTAACAGCTACAGATTGTTCTACTAAATTATTTAGTGTTACAATTGATAGTAAACTCAGTATAGGTGATGTGATAGATAATTTAGCTGAAACTTGTGGGATGACTGTTGTTCTTAAAGACGAAGCAGCAAAAATGAGAATGAATAAGAAGCTCTATTATGTCAAGCTCAAAAATAGTACACTAAGAGGTTTTTTAGATACAATTTTGAAAGACAATGATTTACACTATACTTTAAATGGTAATAAATTAAAAATCTCTTATCTTATTACAAAAACATTTAGAGTTCATTATATTTCAGGACAGAGAGTTGGTAAGAGTCATGCCAATGTAACGATAGCCAACTCCGCTAATTCAAATAATAGTTCTACTTCTGGTGGAGGATCATCTGGTAGTGGAAACAGTGCATCTAAAACAGGAATTTCTATTGAGAGTAATGATGAGTTTGAATTTTGGAAAAATGTAGAAACTGAAATCCAAAGAATACTTATAAGTGCTTCAGATGGTGCTACACACTTTGTCAAAAATGGAAATGGTTGGGTAGGTCCTGATGGTCAGACATGGGAGTATAACCCACTAGCACCAATAGTAAATCCAGAAGCTGGTATGGTAACAGTAACAGGAACAGATAGACAGATAAATAGAGTAGCTAGATATCTCAAAACCTTATCAAAACAGTTGAAAACTCAAGTATTGATAGATGTGAGAATTTTATCTGTTACATTTGATGATAGTACTACAAATGGTGTAGATTGGTCACAACTCTATAGTTTGCAAAACTTAACTATTGATACCTTGAAAATGGCACAAAAAAATGTAGCATCTTACTCATTTGATGCATTAACTGGTATTACTCAAGCTACTTATGCTTCTGGAGCAGAACCAACTTCTGCACAAGTGATTCAGTTAAAAGGACACAATCAAGTATCTGATGTTGTTAAATTTTTAGCAACTCAAGGTGATGTAAAATCTATTTCAAGTCCTAGGGTTATGACACTAAATAACCAACCAGCACTTATCAGTGTGGGTAAAGAGCTGTTTTATAAAATCAAATCAAGCTCAACAGCTTCAGGTGGTGGCGGTGCAGTAGCAGCTGAGGGTGAATATGTTGATTCTGTATTTGCTGGTATCTTGCTTGATATCACACCAGAGATTGATAGTAATGGTATGATTACTCTCAAAATCAATCCATCAGTTTCAGATACTATACATGATGTAACAAGCACAAGTACAACAAGAAATATTCCACCAGATTTAATTAGACGCCAGATAGCTGCTGTAATCAAAGTAGAAGATGGTGACCATGCAATCTTGGGAGGTTTGATTTATTCTAAAACAGGAACTCAAGAAAATAAAGTACCACTATTGGGAGATATTCCTGTATTGGGCTATGCTTTTAAGCATGAAGAAAAAATCAAAACTGTAGAAGAGTTGGTGATTATTGTAACACCTCATATTATTAAAAATTCAAAGTCAGTTTCACTAAGAGATTTGGGATATACAAAGTTAGATGAAAAATAGATTCGAGTTAGCAAAAGAGGTTTTTATAGATTCGATTGATTTAGATGATTATATTGAGCTTGGGGCATCCCAAGCTGTATATAGACAGTTGGAATCTAGTATTGAGAAGCCACTTAAGATGGTATTGGTTTTTGGTAAACCAGGCACAGGAAAAAGTATTCTCTTAAATAGAATAGCCAATAAATTAAGAAATAAAAAAGAAATATATTATTTTGATACACCTGCTACAACTCAACAAGAGTTTTTTCATAAGATTTTTAAAATTTTAACTGATAAAGATTTACCAAACAATGCAGAAGTAAATTTTTCTTCCTTGATAGAGTTTTGTAAAGGTTTTAGAGGGCAAAGGGAGATTGTTATTATACTTGATGAAGCTCAGATGTATGAAGCAGAATTGATGGAAAAAATTAGACTTTTATCAGATACTAGAGTTGTCAAATTTATAGTTTCTTTGCATAAAACAGAGAATGAAGACTTGATAGCAAAGGAACACTTCCAATCAAGAATTTGGGAAGTTATAGAGCTTAAAAATGCTACAGTAGAAGAGCTTTCTACATATATTCATAAAAAACTTTTGAAAAAAAATCTTTATGAAATTTCAAACTACATAAAAGATAGAGAGATGAAATTAATTCATAAGTTTACAGATGGAAATTTTAGAGAAAGTAATAAGCTTATGTTTACAATTTTTGAGATTTGTGAATATTATGATATGAATGAACCAAATAGATTAAATTCTTCTAAAATTTCCAAAAAAATTATAGAGATGGCAGCAATTAAATTAGGATATATAGATGCTTGATGTAAAAGATTTGGAAGATAGATGGAAAAAGTATAATGTTAAAAGAAAAAGACCATTTTATATTGGTATAGTTGTTGTATTGATATCTACTGTAATATTATCAGTTAATACAAATATAAAGCAGTTTTATCATGATATTGTTTCTAAAGTTCAGGTGTTCGGCCATCAAGATAGTACAAACTCTTTGTTCAATAACAATTTACTCACATCAACTATAAAAAGTCAATATCTTCTCAATGATAAGTTGACTATATTGGAGTTGAATGGTGAGAGTAAGGGTAATAATAATGTGTTCAGTAAAAATAGTAATGTTTCAAAAAGCTTAACCCCTTTGGATGAGGATGAATTATTTGTAGATGATGATATTCAAAAACCAATTATTACAAAAAAAACTGTTAAAATTATAAAAATTGCAAACAGTAGTGCCTATAGAGATGTAGAAAAGAGATTTAAAAGGTCTCATAATATTAATGATTCTATATTTTTAGCCAATATTTATTATCAGAAAAAAAATTATAAAAAGGCAATTTATTGGGCAGAACAGACTAATAAACTTGATAATAATATAGAAGAGAGTTGGTTGATTTTTGCTAAATCAAAATATAAACTAGGTCATAAAAATGAAGCTATTCATGTCTTGAGGGCTTATATTCGTCGTTCAAATTCATATGAGGCTAAAAAGCTTTTGAAGAAATTAACTAGTTAGTATAGTAATATAGTTTTAATATTTCTATATTACTATCTTAAAAAAGGGGAATAATTATGGTTAAATTGATAGAAATGATGCTTAAAGAAAATTTAGTAACAAAAGAGGCAATTGCCAAACTTGTAAGAAGCAGACCTCCTAGAAAAGTTTCTTTTGCCAATCTGTTAGCTGATGGAGCATTAGACTTAGATACAGTTGAGATATTTTTAGTTAAAAAGCTTAGGCAAGGTGTTATTACTCTCAAGCATTTAGAGAAGATTGATGGTATAGATATTACACCTATTTTAAAACAGTTAGCAAAAGAGTTAAATATTGAATATATAGACTTAGATGAAAAAGAGATAGATATTAAACTTTTTTCTCAAGTTCCTTATAAACAGTTACTTAAATATAATGCTATACCTATTGAGGAGACAGACTTTAATATTATTGTAGTATTTGAAGACCCTCTTGATATGGAAGCACAAGATGTAATGCAGAGACTTTTCCCTAAAAAGCCTATCAAAATTGCTATAGCTAAACCTAAACAGATACACCAATATTTACAATCAATGGAGATTAATGAGAGTGTAAAGGGGTTGATTTCTGATATCAGAAGAGATTTGTCTCAACAAGATATTTATGATGATGATAAAGAAGAGTCTCCAGCTGTATTGAAATTGATTGATATTATTTTAAAGTCAGCTATTTTTGCTGGGGCATCAGATATACATATTGAGGCAACAGAGAAGAACTGTATCGTAAGAGAAAGGGTTGATGGAATGCTTAGACAAAGTTTTACTTTTGATAAAGACATTTTTAATCCTTTAGCATCTCGTATGAAATTACTTTCAAATCTTGATATTGCGGAAAAAAGAAAACCTCAAGATGGTAGATTCTCTCACACAGTCAATCAAAAAGAGTATGATTTCAGGGTCTCTACATTGCCAACTATTTATGGAGAGTCTATAGTTTTGCGTATTTTGGATAAATCAAAAGCGATGATTAGACTTGAAGATGCTGGTATGAGTAAATTTTGTTATGATAGGTTTACTGCAGGGATTAAAGTACCATATGGGATTGTATTAGTTACTGGGCCAACAGGTTCAGGTAAGACTACAACATTGTATGGAGCATTAAATGCTATTAAAGATATAAAAGATAAAATTATTACAGTTGAAGACCCAGTAGAATACCAAATGAGTGGATTACAACAGGTACAGGTTAAGCCAGAAGTTGGGTTATCTTTTGCTTCTGCTTTGAAATCTATCCTAAGACAAGATCCAGACAAAATAATGATTGGGGAGATTAGGGACCAAGAGACACTTCGTATCGCCATACAAGCTGCACTTACTGGTCACTTGGTACTCTCTACTCTACACACCAATGATTCAATCTCAGCAGTAACTAGAATACTTGATATGGGTATTGAAGAGTATCTTGTAAGTGGGGCATTAGTAGCTATACAGGCACAAAGACTAGTAAGAAAGATTTGTTCTCACTGCAAGGTTGAAACAGCATTACCAAATACACTTCTAGAGAGTGTTAAAGAGTATTTGCCTGAAAATCCAACTTTTTATAAAGGAGAAGGTTGTAAAGAGTGTGGACATAGTGGGTACAAAGGAAGAGAGATGATTTCTGAGGTTTTGACTGTAAGTGAAGAACTATCTAGAATGATTGCTAGAAATGCCTCTAAAGAAGAGTTGACTAAACAAGCTATCAAAGAAGGGTTTATTAGTATGTTTGAAGATGGTGTTAAAAAGGCACTAGAAGGAAAAACAACAATTGAAGAGATTTATAGGGTGGCTAGATTATAATGAAATATTTTAATGTAACAGTAATGGATAGAGGGAAAAAAAGACAAGAGTTAATAAAAGCCAATGATAGATTGGCTGCGATTAAAATTGCAAAACAGAAATTTCCCGGTATTATGGTGATTAAGGCGGTTGAAACTACAGCTCCTGTTGGTGATATTGTATCTGAGTTTATAAGTGGTATTACCAAATCAATGAAAAAAAAGATACCTATCAATGATAAAATATCTACGATTAGACAGATAGCTGTTATGACTGATGCAGGTATTGCTATCAATGATACATTAGAGGATGTTGCTGAGAATACAGAAAATCCACAATTAAAAGAGATATATTCAAAAATGCAATCAGATATCAATGCTGGTAATAGTATGTATGATGCATTAAAACCATATACAGAAGAGTTTGGTCATGTGGCCTTAGCTATGACTAACCTGGGTGAGAGAACAGGTAATATCTCAGAGTCGTATCATAAACTAGCAGATATTTTAGAAAATATTCGTGATAATACAACCAAATTTAAAAAAGCAATCCGTACACCTTTGATTACTCTTGCTGCTATGGGTATAGCATTTACTATTTTGATTATGGTGGTTGTTCCAAAGTTTAAATCTATTTTTGCTGAGTTTAAAACAGAACTACCAATTCCGACACAAATTCTTTTGAAGTTAGAATGGGCATTTAGTAACTATGGTTTATATATTTTATTGGCGATGTTTTTAGGCTATATGACAGTTAAATTTATGTATAAAAATAATGAGGAGTTTCAGTTGGCTGTAGATAAGCTATTGATACATCCTAAATTTTATTTGATTAATAAAGCGATATTTTTATCAACAATGCACAAATATAATCTAGTTTTTGCTGAACTAGTACGCTCAGGTATCCCTGTCTCTGAAGCATTAGAAACCGCAGTTGGTATGGTAGATAACTTGGCAATAAAAGAACAACTATTAAGTGTAAATGCTAATATTGGGCGTGGTATGAGTTTGGCAGAAGCATTTGAATTAACTGGTTTATATCAAAATATGCTTTTACAGATGATAAAAGCAGGTGAGACTAGTGGACAGCTTGATGCAATGCTTGGAAAAGTTACAGATTATTATGATATGGAGTTTCAAAGTCTTATTGATAACCTAGCTGCATATATCGAACCAATTATGCTATTTTTTATTGCAGCACTTGTCTTATTGATGGCTCTTGGTATATTTATGCCTATGTGGGATTTAGGTAAAGCTGTTAAGAATGCCTAATAAGCGATATCGCTTCAAATCTATACCTTTAAAGGTATAGATTTAAATTTTTATTCATTGGGAAGTAATAATATATAATCAATTTTAGACTGTTTTATGAGCTGAATGAATAAATTAAAATATTTATTTGTTTCTTCCTTATCTGTTGAGTTTACAGATATAGTTGTAGCCCACCCGTTGTCATATAGTTTGGGAAGGGATGATACTTCTATATGTGGTGGAATATTAGACATCAGGTCTATAAATATATTTTCTTTACATTTGGCTGTAAGAGTTTTGCGGTATGTTGGTAAGCCTTTTGGAATGATGTGAGATAGTATATGCTCAACCATTGGATGGCTCATCTGTGGAAAGCCAGGTATAAAGAAAAATCTATCATCAAGATAAAATGCAGGCATATTATTGATGGGATTTTGTAGTAGTTTGGCATCTTTGGGTAGGTTTGCCATTTTGATTGGGTGTGGGTATGCTTTGTCTTTTAGAGTGTTGGTGATGATATCTTGAGCCTCTTTATGTGGGTAGAGTTTACCATCTCTTAGTGCGAGGGCTGCACACTCTCTTGTATAATCATCAGGAGTAGAACCGATACCACCAAAACTAAATAATACACTATTGGGTATCTGAGATACAAATTGGATAGTTTTAGTTATGAGAGTAGGGTCATCTTCTATGATAAAAGAGCCTGTTAGTTTATGGTTGTATTTTTGAAGAGTTTGTGTCAAAAAATCAAAGTGTGCATCTTCTCTTCGGCGGTTGAGAATCTCTGTACCAATTATTAGTGCAAAGATTTTTGGTGTATGCATAAAAACGCCTTTTTAGTTATAGAAGATATTACTCTTCTATATAGTTTTTGAGTTTTCTTCCTACTTTTGGATGTTTGAGTTTTTTGATAGCACTTGATTCTATCTGTCTAACTCTCTCTCTAGTTACATTAAGCTCTTTTCCTATCTCTTCTAGTGTTCTATCACTCTCATCATCAAGCAACCCAAATCTCATACGAATAACAGCTTTTTCTCTCTCATTTAGTTGATCTAGCACTTCATCTATTTGGTTGTTCAAATCATCTTTGAGTACCAACTCTGTAGGGCTTATAGTAGATTTATCTTCGATAAAGTCACCAAATCTACCATCATCTTCATCTCCTACTGGAGTCTCAAGTGATACAGGTTCATTAGTGATTTTTATGACATTTTTTACTTTATCTACTGATAATCCTACCTCTTTGGCAATAGTTTCTAAATCAGGTTCTTTTCCAGTTTCTTGAAGATATTTACGCTTGATTTTATTGATACGGTTTATGGTCTCTATCATATGGATAGGGATTCTAATAGTTCTTGCTTGATCAGCAATAGCACGGCTGATAGCTTGACGAATCCACCAAGTAGCATAGGTTGAGAATTTGTACCCTTTTTCATACTCAAATTTATCAACCGCTTTCATAAGTCCGATATTACCCTCTTGGATGAGATCTAGAAATGGTAAACCACGGTTGGTATATCTTTTGGCGATTGATACAACTAGTCTGAGGTTTGATTTCGCCATTCTTGTTTTGGCTTTTTCACTTTTGGATTTACCTAGTCTAATCTGCTCAAGGATATCTTGGAGCTTCTCTTCACTTAGATCAAATCCACCCTTACTAGCTTCTCTTGTTTCAAATAGTTTTTTGATCTCGACATAAGTGCTTACCATTGTGGTTTCAGGTACTGCATCTATGATATCATCTTTGTCCATATTGATGATATTGTCTAGTATCTTTTGATGATTTTTTCTCAGATGCTCATTAAATAGTGGCAATTTATACTCGAGTCTTTTGAGTTCTTTCTCAAAGCTATCATCCGATGTCAAAGCTGTCTCCATGGCTTTTACTAGTTCATTGATAAGCTTTGAAGTTGGTCCAAGCTCTAGTAGTGCTTGTTTTAACAACTCCTTTTTGTATGCGATTTTTAATCTTTCATGCAATACTTTTATAGGGTCACTTTCATCTTCAAGTTTATCAAGCGCTTCTCTAGCCTTCATCCAATCTTTTTTTGCTTTTTCTAGCTTTTTGAAGCTATCGATGACTTGTTTGACTCTTTTGTCATTTTTAGGCTCTTTGCTAGTTACTTCTTCAGCATCTTCTACTTCATCTTTTTCTGACTCTTTTTCATCTTCAAAGCTTTTAAACAGCTCTTTTACTCTTCTTTCACGGTTTAGCAATGGCTCTTTGTAGTTTAGGATATAATCTATAAGGTATGGTACAGAGCATATCGCATCAATGATTATCTCTTCACCTTCTTCTATCCTTTGAGAGAGTTCTATCTCCTCTTCTTTGGTAAGTAGAGGTATCTTACCCATCTCCCTTAGATACATCCTAACAGGAGAGTCAGAACGACTCCACTCTAGCAACTCTTTTTCTTTATGTAAATCAAACTCATCTTCTATATCACCACTAGCGATTTTTTCTCTTTGAGTTTGTCTTTTTTCTTTTTCTTGTTTTGCTAGAAGCTTTGCATACTCAGATGCTGAAATTATTTCGATATTGTTGTCTTGAGAGAGTTTGTATATCTTTTTGGTTTGTGCTAAAGTAGGAGCTTTATTGAACTCTTTTGCGATATTTTCAAGCGTAACCACATCACCTTTTTTCTTAGAAGTAAATAGTTCTTCAATACTTTTCATACTATCTTTTGTTGCCATAAAATCCCTTGAAGTTTTGGAGTCATATAAAGGTTATAATTATACCCAAATAGATTTAGATTTTGATGTATGCTTTGAGATTTTTGTATTTTTTGGGTATAATCGCGAAAAAATTTGGCTTTGAAGTCAAACAAAAGGATTATCTTTGCAAGGTAAAGTTTGGAAATTTGGTGACAATATAGACACCGATTTGATTATAGCAGCTAGATATCTAAATACAAGTGAGCCAAGCGAGTTGGCAAAACATGTTATGGAAGATGCAGACCCAGAGTTCGTATCCAAGATGAGTGAAGGTGATATCATCGTAGCAGGAGAGAACTTTGGATGTGGTTCTAGCCGTGAACACGCTCCTATCGCACTAAAAGCAGCAGGTATTAGTGCAGTTATTGCACCTACATTTGCTAGGATTTTTTATAGAAATGCTTTTAATATGGGGTTGCCTATATTTGAGCTAAAAGAGGCAAATGAGATAAATGAAGGCGACAAAGTTCGTATAGATATGGATAGTGGTGAAGTGGTCAATGAGACTCAAGGTAAGACTTACAAGTTTACCCCAATTCCTGAGTTTATGCAAGAGTTAGTAAATGCCGGTGGGCTTATAGAGTTTGCACAACAAGAGATTAAAGCAGGAGCCAACTAATGAAAAGTTATAAAATAGGTGTCATCAAAGGTGATGGAATAGGTCCTGAGATTGTAGATGAAGCTATTAAGGTACTAGATGCAGTTTCTGTATCTATGGGCTTTTCTCTAAAGTACGAAGAGATGCTTTTGGGTGGTGCGGCTATCGATGAGACAGGTGTGCCACTACCAGAAGATACAATCCAAGGTGTCAAAAAGTGTGATGCAGTGCTTTTTGGAGCTATTGGTGGACCAAAATGGGATAACCTAGAGAGACATCTTCGTCCTGAGACTGGGTTGCTTGGACTTAGAAAAGAGATGGGTACATTTGCCAACCTTAGACCAGCACTTGTGTATGATGAGTTAGTAAACGCTTCAAGCTTGAAGCCTGAAATCATCAAAGGTGTTGATATTATGGTGGTTAGAGAGTTAACTGGTGGTATCTATTTTGGTCAGCCAAGAGAGTATGCACAAGATAAAGCTTACAACACTATGGTATATACTCGTGAAGAGATTAAACGCATAGCTGTTGTGGCATTTGATATCGCTATGAAAAGAGACAAAAGAGTATGCTCTGTAGATAAAGCAAATGTACTTGAAGTATCTCAACTGTGGCGTGAAGTTGTAGAAGAGGTAGCACAAGATTATCCTGAAGTAGAGTTAACTCATATGTATGTGGATAATGCAGCAATGCAACTTATCCGTGAGCCAAAGCAGTTTGATGTGATACTAACCGGAAATATATTTGGAGATATATTAAGCGATGCAGCTAGTATGCTAAGTGGATCTATCGGACTACTTCCGAGTGCTAGTACAGGTAAAGGTGTAGGATTGTTTGAACCAATCCACGGATCAGCTCCTGATATAGCAGGACAAGGTATAGCCAATCCACTAGCTACAATCTCAAGTGCTAGTATGATGCTAAAATATGCACTAGATGAGCAAGAAGCAGCTACTAAGATAGATGAAGCTATCAAAAAAGCTCTAGCTGATGGATATAGAACTGGTGATATTGGCAATTTTGATGCCAAAGAGATAGTTAGCTGTAGTGAGATGGGAAGTATAATTGCTAATTATGCTAGTAAATAGATAGGATTTTTTGGATGCAAAATAGAGCTAGGGTGCTGATAGATTGTGATGACGCCAAAGGTTTGGTATATCAAATCTCAAAAGTATTTTATGATAGAGACCTCAATATAGACTCAAACCGTGAGTTTGTTGACAAAGAGAATAATCGCTTTTTTATGCGTACAGTAGTAACAGGAAGCTTTGATAGTGATGAGCTATATAGTGCCATAAAAGAAGTAGCTCCTCAAGATGCATCTATCAAAGTCATTGAACCAGCCAAGAAAAAGATAGTCATCCTAGCTACCAAAGAGTCTCACGCTCTTGGTGATATATTGATTCGTTATGCTGCTGGTGAGTTGGAGGCTAAGATAGAGTGTGTCATAGCCAACCACGATACACTCAAAGATTTGGTAGAAAGGTTTGATATACCATTTTTTCATATAGATGCAACTAATCTTAGCCGTGAAGAACACGAAGCAAAAGTGATGGCAAAGATAGATGAGTTTAGTTTTGATTATATCGTATTGGCAAAATATATGAGGATACTAACTTCTGATTTTGTTCAAGCTTACCCTTGGCAAATTATCAATATACACCACTCATTTTTACCTGCATTTATCGGTGCCAATCCATACAAACAAGCTTATGAAAGAGGTGTCAAAATCATCGGTGCAACGGCACACTTTGTAACTGATGATTTGGATGAAGGACCAATAATCGCTCAAGATGTCATACCGGTTAATCATAGGTTTGATTGGAGAGATATGCAAAAAGCAGGTCGTGATGTAGAAAAGATAGTACTCTCAAGGGCACTGTCTTTGGTGCTAAATGATAGAGTTTTTGTCAATGGCAACAAAACTATAGTATTTTAAGGCAAAAGATGTTCAATGTAGTACTAGTAGAGCCACAAATCCCACAAAATACAGGCACCATAGGCAGACTCTGTGTCAATCTAGGTGCTACTTTGCACCTGATTAAGCCACTAGGGTTTGATATAGATGACAAAGCGGTCAAAAGAGCAGGGCTTGATTATTGGAAGCATCTTGATTTGGTAGTGTGGGAGAGTTTTGAAGAGTTTTTGAAAGCTCACCCCATAGATACTCACACCCATATGGCTACAACCAAGACAGACAATCTATACTTTAATGCTACTTTCAAAAAGGGTGATTATATACTCTTTGGCTCAGAGACCAAAGGCATAGATGAAAAGGTACTGCTATCAAATCCAGATAAATGCATCACCATACCAATGGGCAAGATGGGCAGAAGCCTAAATCTAGGAGTAAGCGTTGGAGTGGTAGTGTATGAAGCACTAAGGCAAAACTATGATGGATTTGAGAAAATCACCATCCAAAACTCACTAGCCACAAAGGATAAATAGTGTCAATAGGAGATATCATATATATCATCGTAGCGATTTTGTTTTCATATATGACATTTGTAATCATTAGAAACAACTTTTTAAGCAAGTTTGATGAGCATCAACGCAGAAAAGATTTAATCGACTCATATGAAGATGAGTATATCGAAGATAAATAAATATTCACAATATTTTAGATAAAATAATAAACTTAAATTAGATATAGGACAGTAACTATGCAACAACCACTACTCATAGAAATAGGTGTAGAAGAACTACCAGCAATCCCTTTGTTGAAGATACTAAAGCAGATTCAAAACTCTTGGGCAGATATACTTACTAAGTATAAGCTTGAGTGTGAGTTTGAGTTTTTTTATACTCCAAGAAGATTGGTTCTAAAGCACAAAGCTTTTCCTACCAAACAACAAGACTCAAACATAGAGCTTTTTGGTCCACCACTTCAAATCGCTATCAAAGATGGCAACCCAACTCCAGCGGGGCTAGGGTTTGCCAAGAAGTGCGGAGTGGAGTTTGATGAGCTTCAAAGAGTGGAGAAAAACAACAAAGAGATACTATATTACCAAAAGCAAGAGATAGGATTGCCTAGCAAAGAGTTGCTTGAAGATATGATAAATGAGTGGATATCTTCTATGAATTTTGGCAAGATGATGAGATGGGGTAGTAGAAGTGATGAGTTCATTAGACCTGTTAGATGGTTACAAGTGCGACTTGCCAATGAGAGTGTAGAAGTAGAGCTTTTTGGAGTAAAATCTGACAAAAATACTTATGTGCATAGAATGGTAAGCTATGAGCCACAATTGGTTAGTAGTGTAGATGATTATGAGCAGATACTCTCAATGGGTGCAGTGATGCTAAATCAAAAAGATAGATACGACTTGATAGTATCTGAGTTTGATGATATAGAGACTAGAGCTTATGTTACCATAGATAGAGATAAAGCACTTCTTGATGAGGTGGTAGCTATCACAGAAAACCCAAAAGCACTGTTAGGTAGTTTTGATGAGTCATTTTTGCAACTGCCACCAGAGGTCATCATCACATCTATGAAAGAGCATCAAAGATATTTCCCTGTATTTAAAGATGGCAAAATCACAAACAAATTTGTAGTAGTGTCAAATGCATATACAGATGATTATAGCAAAGTCATAGCAGGAAATGAGAGAGTACTTAAGCCAAGATTGGCAGATGCACTATTTTTCTATGAAAACGATTTGAGAAATGGACTTAGTGTTGAAGGCTTGGAAAAAGTACAGTTTATAGATGGCTTAGGAACATTGACAGATAAGATAGATAGAGAAAAAGAGATAGCACTAAGACTCTTAGCACTATATATGGATAAGCTAGAAAAAGAGACAAATAGATCGTCATTAGAGCTTGAGGAGTTGATGGATAGAGCTATCACACTAGCCAAAGCAGACTTGATGAGTGAGATGGTATATGAGTTTACAGAGCTTCAAGGTTTGATGGGATACTACTATGCCAAAGCATTGGGTGAAGATGAGTTAGTATATAATGCCATAAAAGAGCAGTATATGCCAGTAGGTGAGGGTGCAGAGCTACCTAGCAATCTCTTCTCAAGCATAGTAGCAATGAGTATCAAGCTAGATACTCTCATAGGACTCTTTAGTGTAGGCAAAATCCCAACAGGAAGCAAAGA
>Ga0256913_10000102_pt1 | contig 37897 bp, 34 predicted proteins | sample Axial_MatmetaG_FD_185970 | JGI IMG/M metagenome (GOLD analysis project Ga0256913, IMG submission 185970) | Deep-sea worm associated microbial mat communities from Axial Seamount, Juan de Fuca Ridge, Pacific Ocean - Axial_Mat | ecosystem: Environmental > Aquatic > Marine > Oceanic > Microbial... | reverse complement strand
CATCAGTTCAAGTTTCCCAAGGTCTTCAGGGGTGTTTTTGATCAGGTAGAGATAGATGCTGATGGATTTGTGGTACTCTCCGGAGTTCTCGAATGCTTTGGCAAGAAGGGTGAGCGGTTTGAACATATGGGGTTCAAAGGGCATTTCGGCTGTGTCAAGCGTACACTCCGCACTGTCGAACTTGTCCAGGAACTTCAGGAGGTTCCCCTTCTCCTTCTGCTGTTTGTAGAGCCCCCATCCGTGTGTTGCCAGAGCGATGATGAGGCTGAGGGCAACGATCAGAAGAATGCTGAAAAGGGGGTCGTTGTAGGCAGGAAGGATGTGTTCCATCAGTGAACCCCTTGTTGGAGTTCAAATGCGGCATGCGGCATGAGGCATGAGGAACGGAATGTGCAGAGTTGCTGCATAAGACGATATTTTGAAAAAACTTGGTTACTCATTCCTTATTCCTGGTTACTCAATTTATTCTGCCCCAAATCCCGAAATAGGCATTCATGACTTTGCACTATCATCGTATCTATGGGCTTTGCGTAAAATCATCATCGAACCTACGGGTGCGACTCAAATTTGACACAAACCCCCTAAATACGAGCATAGCACAAATTCAAAGAATCCTATTTCGAGATTTGGGGTAGCCCTTAACCATTCATTAGATATAATTATAGACTATAATCAATTTAATTAAAGAAGGGAAACATGGAACATCTTACACAAAAGGAAGAGAGAGTAGCGATCGCTATAGAAATCGCAGTAAAACTGGGGCTGCTTTTTCTGGTGATCTATATCTCCTACCTGATCGCAAAACCTTTTATAGGAATCGTCATCTGGGCGATCATTATCGCCGTTGCACTCTCTCCGGTCATCACCCTTCTTGAAAAATATTTCGGACACCGGAAGAGGATCATTATCGCATTGACTGCCGGTGTGATCATGGCACTGTCCATCCCTACCTATATGCTCTCGGACAGAATGATAGAGAGCGCTACGCATGTCAGCCATCTGCTCAAAGAGGGAAATGTCACGATTCCTCCTCCTACGGAGAATGTCAAAACTTGGCCTCTGATCGGGGAAAAAGCATATACCTTCTGGCAGGCAGCCTCCGAAAATCTTACCCAGGCACTCGTACCGTTCAAAAAAGAGATCAAAAGTGCGGCAGGTTCTGTATTTTCAGCGCTTGGAAGCGGACTTGGTACGATATTCATGTTCATTGGTGCCATGATCATTGCCGCATTTTTTCTTATTGGTTCCGAAGGGGCGGTAATATTCTATAAAACCATCATGCGCCGCCTGCTTGGGGACAAAGGGGATGAGTGGGCGAACCTTTCAGCTCTGACCATACGTAGTGTTGTCACCGGCGTACTGGGCGTTGCGGTCATTCAGGCATTTTTCGCCCTGATCGGCCTGATACTGATGAAAATACCGTTTGCCATTGTCTGGGCTCTGATCATTATGTTCCTTACGATCATTCAGCTGCCTGCCCTGATCATCATCGGCCCTATCATCGCCTGGGTCTTTGCGCAGGGAAGCGGCACGCCGGAAGTGGTTTTTGCTGTCTATATGCTGATCGTTGGAGCAAGCGACGGCATACTCAAACCGATGCTGATGGGACGCGGTGTCGATATTCCGATGCTGGTCATTCTTATCGGGGCGATAGGCGGGATGATGCTGATGGGCATGATTGGCCTCTTTATCGGTGCCGTCATCTTTGCCCTTGCCTACAAGCTTTTTGAATTATGGATCAGTGAAGTGGGTGAAAAGAGACCAGATACTGCATCGGGCCAAGAGTAACACGTCAAGGAGATGAACAGTAATGCAGCAGCTCTCATATAAGAACAATTTTATTTACCTTTTTTTTGCCCTTTTGATCTTTCTCTTCTCCGCTGCCATAATAGCGGACTTCCCAAACAGCCTGGGAGAAGACTTTCTCACCGCTGTCATTCTCTTGATGATCCTTGTCAGTATCAAAAGCCTCAGAATCGACAAATCCTGGCGTTGGGCGCTTGGTATATTTGGGGTTTCCTTTCTTACCGTGATCATTTTCGTCAAATTTTTTGTATACAGCCTTTTTGTCTATCTGATCCTCTCACTGCTTCTGGTCTTTTTTATCGGTGCTTTCATTCTGATTGTCAAACAGGTACTTTTCGAGGGTGATATCGACGCCAACAAGATCATTGGCTCTTTAAGCCTCTATATTCTGCTTGGGTTGAGCTGGGCAGTGGTCTATCTTTTTCTCCTCATTATTGACCCGGGGACTTTCAGCGGCATAGAAGTATCCAACTGGCAGGGAGCTTTCTCGAGGGTTGCCTATTACAGTTTTGTCACATTGACGACACTGGGATACGGCGATATCCTCCCGACCAACCATATCGCCGAATTTTTTGTCTACCTCGAAGCAGTCTGCGGCGTGTTCTATATGGCAATCATCGTTTCAAGCCTTATTGCCCTCCGCCTGGATATCGTACAGAAAGAACGTGAAGGAAAATGATTTGACCTCTACCGCGGCACCCTTACCGTATAGGCACCCTGTAAGGGAACTGTTCGCCTACCTTTTTGGATTCCGCCTTTCGAGGAAGATGCAATTCGCGGTCAAAACCGCCTTGAGTATCGTGATCGTCTATCTGGTCTCATTCTGGCAGGGGTGGCAAAGCCCTTCAACCTCTGCCATTACCATTGCACTGATCGCTTCGGTCGACTCCATCGGCAACTCTCTGATCAAAGGCGCTTTACGTGTCATCGGTACGGTTGCTGGTGCAGCAATCGGCCTCTGGCTGATCGCCCTCTTCCCTCAGGAGCGTATGCTCTACCTGCTTGCCGCCTCTGTCGGGGTCACATTCTTCTTCTATCTGGCACGCATCTACCGTGGCGATACTACGATCTTTTTTTTAACGGGTATGACCATGCTGCTTGTGTTTCAGGACAATAATGCGCAGGATGCTTTTCTTTACGGGATCAACCGCACCTACATGACACTTTTGGGGATTACCGTCTATACACTCGTAGGAATCCTTCTTTGGCCGGTCAACATCGATCAGAGGTCGAATCTCGCCGCTGCCGAACTGTCCGATATCCAAAAAGCGCTTTTTGAAACTGCCAAAGCGCATGAAAAAAGTGAAACCCATATTTCCCAACTGATTCAAAAGGAGCAGAGGCTTCGCGGGTTTACCTACCATACGATGGAAATGGATTTGAGCCGGAAACAGTGGCTGACGATCGTTGAGACTTACCGCAAGATTGACGAAGCGCTGCTGCTTTATCTGAATAACCTTTCCGAGCTTGACAACATAGACCCTGCCGGATATATGGAGTCGTATGGATCGCTCTTTGATGAAACAGAGAGAATGCTGCAGCAAATACCCCATGCCTGGAGGTCTCAGGAGAAAAATATTGAGATCCCCGGCCGGTTCGAAGTAACGTACAAACATGATCTGCTCAGCACACTGCCGGTAACCTCGGTCTATGTGATCAGCACCATACAGCAGTTAAGCAAGCTTCATGAAAAACTTAGAGAACTCGCCATAGAGGTTGAGAGTATTAACTCTGCCAAACCAACCTCTTTCAAACTCGCAAAGCAGATCGCCGATCCCTATTTCAACTGGACCGACCCCGAAGCGATCAAAGGTTCTATCGTAACATTCCTGGTTTTTTGGGCTTCGGTAACATGCTGGATCATATTTAACCCTCCCCTGGGCTACTATCTTGTCATTATGGCAACCAGTTTCAGCTTTCTGACCGCCTTTACACCCCTGAAGCCCTCTCTGCTGATGATCCTCTACACCGTTTCATTCTTTTTTGCCACATTGTCCTATATCTTTATTCTTCCGAACCTGACAGAAGCATGGGGGCTTGGGCTCTACCTCTTCATTTACGGTTTTGTCTCTTTTTATTTTATAGACATCAAAGCGAGTATCTTTTTTATTATAGGACTGAGTACGCTCAACATTACGAACCAGATGGGCTATGCCTTCGATATCTTCCTGATGATCCTGCTCTTTTTCTATCTGTTTCTGCTTCTACTTATGCTTTTTTACTACATTCCCTTCTCTACCAGGCCGGAGCATCTGTACCGTCTGCTGCACCACAGGCTCTTTGGATCTTTTTCAGACTATATCAAACGGAAGAAAAACCTCTCAAGAAGAGAACGTATGCAGCTTCGCAGTACGCTTGACAAAATGCAACTGTGGGCATCTCAGATAGACCAGAACTATTTCGGTATGGACAAACAGGCGCTGCAGGGGTTTATTAAAAGCTGCCGCCGCAGTACCTATCTTCTTGTCATGTACCTTTCAAAGTACAATGAGGGAAAAGATAACAGGCTCTTCCAGCGGTTTGGGCATCTTTCTGAAGCTTACTTCATGCAACTGCTTGAAGCGCTGCAGAAGAACAAAGAGCCAGAGAGCAAAGAGGCGTTTGAAAAAGTGTTCGAGGCCAAACTGCAATACGATCTGGAACATATACCAACAAGTCAATATGAAGAAAAGGATATAATCATTTTTGCCGAATATATCAGCCTGCAAAAAAGTCTGTGGAGTGCCATGTACACTGCTTTGCTGCAACTGAACCAACTTGATATCAACCAACTGAAAGAGAGCAGATTTTGATGCATGTAAAAGATAAAAAGAGTATTCTGTGTATTGCAGCTGCAACGCTTGTTTTCAGCGGATGCGCGAAACTTGGACCTGATTTTGGCGGCATAGACAAACCACCGCTTCCCGAGAAGTGGAAACAGGCCCATACCTCCAAAAAGAACCCTGTTGTTTCATGGTGGAAAACCTTCCATGACCCCACACTCGATCTGCTGGTCAAGAAAGCCTATGCGCAGAACCTCGACATCAAAAGTGCCGGAATCCGCATTCTTCAGGCACGGGCGGCACTGGGTATCAGCCAGGGGCTTGCCTTTCCGCAGGTGCAGCAACTCTCAGGACAGGCATCCTCGACCCACACCGGCCTTGCAGATATAGCCACTGCCGGTATCAACTTCGATATGGGCTGGGAGATGGACCTCTGGGGAAAATATGCAAGAGGGATCGAATCTTCCGAGGCACAGCTCTACGCCTCAGTCGCCTCCTATGACAATATCATGGTCTCTGTCATCGCGGAGGTGGCAAGGAACTACATCAACTACCGTACCGCACAGGAGCGTCTGATGTATGCCAAACGCAATGTCATCATCCAGGAGAGGGTTACAAGGATGACAGAGATACAGTTCAATTCGGGCAATGTCTCAGAACTGGATATGCAGCAGGCACGTACACAGCTCTACAACACCAGAACAAGCATTCCCGTTGTCGAGCTGACACAGTCCAATGCAAGAAATGCACTCGCCCTGCTGCTTGGGACGGATGCATCGGAAATAGAGCATATCCTCAAAAAATCCAATACGAGTAAATACACTATGGTAAACCGCTTCATCGGTGAACATAAAGGTATCATTCAGGTCAAGGAGGGGTATAACGAGTTAACCGATATCAATCTTGTGCCAAAAGCCAGACTCCATCCAAACTACAGGATCGACGCCAACCTGCTTACAAAACGTCCCGACATCAAAGCGGCAGAGTACCTGGTACACTCAAATTCCGCACTTATCGGTGCACGTATGGCTGATCTCTACCCCTCTTTCTCTCTCTTCGGAAACATAGGCTACAATGCGGACAATTCACGCGGCAGGTGGATCTCCGGGAGTGATGCTCTGGGGATTACCATCGGCCCCTCTTTCTCCTGGAACATTTTCGATTACGGACGTATCAAAAACCAGATACGCCTGCAGGATGCGAAGTTCGAAGAGAGCCTAGTCAACTACAACAAACAGGTACTTTCCGCTGTTTCCGAAGTCTCCAATGCACTGGAGGGGTACCGCCTGACAAGCAAGCAGCATGAAGAGAACAAAAAAGCTGTCGAAGCGAGTATCCGTGCATTCAACATTTCCGTTATCCAGTATAACGACGGCCTGGTTAACTACCAGCGCCTACTGACCACCGTAGAGAAGCTGACAAGTACGCAGGACCGTTTTGCCTCTATCAAAGGGAATGTAGCGCTCAATGCAGTTGCACTCTACAAGGCGCTTGGCGGCGGATGGCAGATCAGCAGGGGAAAAGCCTACATCTCCGAAACACTTGCGCAGAAGATGAAAAAACGTACGGACTGGGGGAACTATCTGGATAAGAACATGACCCGCCTTCCGAAAGATTTCTACGATGGCAAATAGCTACCCGCATGAACTCTCTCTGGGCGATGTCTACTTCTCTCCCCTGCTCTCTATGGTGACTCTGGCATTTCTGGCTACGATCCTGACCGTAGTCATACTGAACCGGCTGAAGATCTCCCGTTATCTCTATGTCCCTTCCTATGTTTTCATCGCGATACTGACGCTGTATATACTGCTCATAGACCATTTCTGGATCAAATTTTAAGGAGTTATTTTGAAAAAACTTATCAAATTTTTATTGACATTTGCCATACTTGGTACGGCACTCTATTTTGGATACCATAAATACAGGGCGTATATCGAGAACCCATGGACCCGTGACGGGCAGGTGCGCACACAGGTCATCCAGGTCGCCCCCCGTGTTACCGGTATGGTTACCCGTATCCATGTGAAAGACAACCAGCCTGTTAAAAAAGGGGATCTGCTTTTTGAGATAGACCCTTCCCAATACAAACTGAAGGTCAAACAGGCGCAGGCGAGGCTGCAGCGTACGCTTGAAGCGGCAAAAGGTACGAAGATAGAGTATGAACGCGTCAAAAAGATCTATCAGAAGGACCATGGCGCCGTTTCACAAAAAGACCTTGTACGTAACGAGACAGCCTATTTCAAATCACTTGCCGACATAGACGGTGCGACAGAGAGCCTCAATACCGCCAAGCTCAACCTCTCCTATACGAAAGTATATGCAGAAGTGGACGGATATGTCTCCAATATCACTTTCCAGATCGGTACGCAGGCAACAGCGAACAAACCGCTGCTGGCACTGGTAGATACCTCCTCCTATTGGGTATTCGGGTTTTTCCGGGAAGACACCATCCAGAATGTTGCCATAGGCGATGATGCAGTGGTCACACTGATGGCCTATCCGGACAGGCCGCTTAAAGGAAAAGTCGAATCCATCGGCTGGGGGATCGCTTTGGCGGACGGAAACCCGGGGAACAATTTGCTTCCAAGCATCAAACCGGTCTTTCAGTGGATACGTCTTGCGCAGAGAATCCCTGTACGTATCAAACTCGATTCCCTGCCCAAGGAGATCAAACTCCGTTTCGGTCTGACTGCATCGGTCATGGTCAAAGCAGCCAAATCCCAAATCTCGAAATAGGATTCTTTGAATTTGTGCTATGCTCGTATTTAGGGGGTTTGTGTAAAATTTAAGTCGCACCCGCAGGTTCGATGATGATTTTACGCAAAGCCCATAGATGCGATGATAGTGCAAAGTCATGAATTCCTATTTCGGGATTTGGGCAAATAACCTGTCAGGGCACTGATAGGCAATTATGGTAAAATGCGAAACTTTATTTAGTCTGTAAGGAACTCTTGTGTTTAACATTCAAAACTACTCGAAACAGAACATAAAAAACGATGTTCTCTCCGGGGCGCTGGTCGCCGTAGCGCTTGTACCCGAAGCCATAGCTTTCTCGTTCATTGCGGGGGTCTCCCCCATCGTCGGGCTCTATGCGGCATTTATCATTGGGCTGATCACTTCCATTCTGGGAGGAAAGCCCGGTATGATCTCCGGTGCGACCGGTTCGGTGGCAGTAGTCTTCGTCTCTCTTGGCCTCTGGGTCAAACAGCACTACCCCGACCTGGATACCGAAGCGCTCTCCATGATGGTACTGCACTATATTCTTATTACCTCCATTCTGGCAGGATTGATACAGATCGCCATCGGGGTCTTTAAAATGGGTAAATTCATCCGTCTGGTCCCCCAGCCGGCACTTTTCGGATTCGTAAACGGCCTTGCTATTGTCATTGCCCTTGCACAGCTTCCTTTCCTCGCTCCTGCACATATGGAACAGTATGACTCCTGGATACAGATCGTCAGCGCCAGTCTGAAAGAGAACTATATCATGTATATGATCATTGCGATCACCATGCTGACCATGCAGTACCTTCCCAAAATCAGTAAAGCCGTACCTGCAGGACTTGTGGCCATCGTTGTCATTACGCTGGTAGTCTATTTCGGCCATATCGACACCAAGACAGTTGGCAGTATGGCTAACCTCTCCAATGTCTCTTTCCCACATTTTGCCATGCCGGACCTTTCTCTTCTTTTCAGTGTCGAATCACTCAAGATCATTCTTCCTACAGCGCTGATCGTTGCACTTGTAGGACTCATAGAGTCCCTGCTTACCCTTTCGGTACTTGATGAGATGGGCGGAAAGCGTGGCTCCGGGAACCAGGAGTGTATCGCACTGGGGATCGGAAATGCCACTTCGGGACTTTTTGGCGGAATGGCGGGATGTGCGATGATCGGACAGTCGGTCATCAACTTCACCTCCGGCGGACTGGGGCGGCTCTCCTCCTTTACGGCGGCACTGCTGCTGATCGTACTTGTGGTAAGCTTTTCGGATGTCATCTCCGCCATCCCTATTGCTGTGCTGGTCGGGATCATGTTCATGGTGAGTATTGGAACATTCGAGTTCTCTTCGATCAAGCGTATCAGACATATGCCGCGGGCAGATGCCTTCGTACTGGTGGTCGTTACGATCATCACCGTGTTTGAAGACCTGGCCGTAGCAGTCATTGCCGGTATTATCATCTCCGCTCTGGTCTTTGCATGGGAACACGCAAAGATCTTCGCCCATACAAGAGAGGAGAATGGTAAAAAGATCTATGAACTTGACGGACCGCTCTTCTTCGGTTCGGTCACTTCCTTCAATGAACAGTTCAATGTCGAAGAGGATCCAAAAGAGGTGGTCATAGACTTTAAAAAGGCCAGAGTTATGGACTCTTCAGGGGCAGAAGCGATCGATGCTTTGACTGAAAAATACAAAAAAGCGGGAAAAAAGCTTACGCTCAGGCATCTTTCCGAAGACTGTAAAAAGACACTGAAGGCTGCAGGCCCCTTCTGTACCTACGAGGAGGACGACCCGACCTATAAAGTGGCGCATGATGTATAATGACAGGTATATGCCTTTTAGCTAAAAAGAGGCATCTGTTACAGAAAGAACATACCCACCATCAACAGGATGAAAGGCAGCATTGCCAGGGTATAGACTGTCTTTTGTGTTTTCACCGCCTTATAGACACCCCAGAAGAAAAGCACGATGGAGGCCAGACTGCCCGCGAGTATTGCATAGGATGAAAAAGAAGATTTTTCTGCGGCAAAGGCCTCTGTAGCGAACCATCCCAAAAGTATCATATATCTCATCATTTTTCAAGCTCCTCCCTGTTCAGCTTATCTACCATTTTAATACTCTCAAGCGCATTGGTCAGTATCTGTTTTGTTGAAGCAAGGGGCTTCATTCGCAAGTTTGTATCACCTTTGCCAAGGCTTTCATCCATCAGTACTTCCATGACCTCTTTTTCAAGCTCACCTATGATCTCATTGATCTTCGATTCAATATATTCGATATTCATCGCTATTTCGCTTTTGGCCTGAATATTTTGATCACCGACTCATCGGCTTCCATATAGTGTCCGCCAATAAGGTCTATGCAGTAGGGAACCGCTGGGAAGACAGCATCGAGGCACTCCCTGATGGATTTTGGTTTACCAGGAAGGTTGATGATGAGAGAACTGTTGCAGATACCCGCCGTCTGTCTGGAGAGAATGGCCGTAGGCACATATTTCAGGCTTACAGCCCTCATCTGCTCCCCAAAGCCGGGAAGAAGCTTCTGGCAGACATTCTCTGTCGCTTCCGTCGTCACATCTCTCATTGCAGGCCCGGTGCCGCCTGTGGTCACGATCAGGTCGCAGTTGGCATCACGGGAGAGTTCTATGAGTGTCGTCTCGATGAGACTCTGCTCATCTGGAATGCATCGGTACTCATACTCACATTCATTCAGCAGATACGCTTTCATGGTATCCATAATCGCCACACCGGAGACATCTTCATAGATCCCCTGGGATGCCCTGTCACTTGTTGTTACCACACCGATCTTTATTGTATCCATTGACTCATTCCTCATCTTTTTTTGCCTGCACTATAGCTTAGAAATGCTTAGGGATTGCCTTTCCTTTGTCGAACTCATAATTACAAAGACATAAAGCAGATTATATATTGTACACTACTTCTGTTACTGAAAGCAAAGCCTAGACAACCCTGGCCAGAATTTTATCCAGAAGAGAGGTGCTCAGTACCCTTTTTGCGAACCCAAGCAGATAGGTCGCTTTGGTAATATAGTATCTGGGTTTCGGCTTCTCTGCCAGAATGATCCTGTAGACAACTTTTGCAACAGAATCAGCCTCTTCATTGAAGGGGACTTTCTTTTCCGTACCCGCAATGCTCTCTTCGTAAATATCCCTGAAACGAGAGTGTGCCACATCTACATTCTCCTGCAGTTTTCTGATGGCAGTTTTGCGAAAGTTGCTCGTTATGGGGCCGGTATTTAAAAGGACCGGATAGATCTCCGTATCTCTCAGTTCGATGCGAAGGGTATCCGTCAGCCCCTCTATGGCATATTTGCTTGCATTGTACGCCCCTCTTCCAAAGAGTGAAATGAGCCCAAGCACGGAACTGTGCTGGATGATTTTTCCATACCCCTGTTCCCGCATGACCGGAAGTATCTGGCTGGTACACTCATAGAGTCCGAAGACATTGGTCTCGAACTGTTCCCTGAGTACTTCTGTGCGTATATCCTCCATCGCCCCTGCCTGTCCGAAACCGGCATTGTTGAACCATACATCTATCTTTCCGTCCAGTTCAAGTACCCTGCTGATCACTTTTGCGATCTGCTCCGGTTCTCTGACATCGAGCTGCATGGCATGTTCAAACCCCAATGCTTTGAGCATCTCCACATCTTTTTCATCTCTTGCAGTAGGATAGACTTTGACAAACCTCTCTTTGAGATATTTGGCACTCTCCAGTCCGATTCCTGTACTGCATCCGGTAATGATGATATTGGTCATGATCCTGCCTTTTTACTGCCTGCCAGCAGAGGAGTGACATCGACCCTTCTGCCGTGTACATATGTTTTGGAAAACTCTACGATCTTCCCGTGAAAACGTGCATAGAGCATATGCAGCGGTAGAGGTTTGCCGTAGAGTCGGTTTATTTTAGCAAAATTTGCTTCTATCCCCTCTTGCATCCACGCCTGTATCTGCATATAACTCTCAAACTCATACCCGAGGGCATGGAGGATTCTGCTGGTGTAACTGTCTACAACAAAGACTTCCCGGGCACATCCGTAACAGAGTATGGAGTCGGCACTCTCCATGCCTATCCCTTTTTGTGCCAGCAGCCATGCTCTGTCTACCTCCTGCTGAAACTGTAAAAAATCACCGAACTCATCCAGTATGTTTCGGCAGAGGAGCTGAAGGCGTTCGGCTTTCATATTGTAAAAACCGCTCGGCCTGATGGCTGAGGCTACCTCTTCCACAGAGGCCCGGCTCATATGTTCCAGCGAGCAGATACCCTGATGTTTCAAGTTCTCCAGAGACTCCTCTACTCTCTCCCATCTGGTCTGCTGGGTCAGAATAGCCCCAAAGAGCACCTCTTCCGTACCGCTTTGTGGCCACCAGAGAGGGTCTCTGTCCGTATGGAGGTATCCCAACCGTTTGAGACTGCAGAGCAGATCATAACTGTTTTGTATCATAGGCCCTCTTTTTTATTGAAAGTATACCCCAAATCTCGAAACAGGATTCTTTGAATTTGCGCTATACCCCTATTTTGGGATTTGGGATGATAATGGGTATACATCTTTTTTCAGGAAAAAGCTATAATAGCAGTATGAAAAAAACAGTTTTTCTCACAGCACTCATACTGATACTCCTCTATACACTGCGTATCTATAAAATAGAAGGTACCAGTATGAACTACGGATTGACCGATGGGGATATCGTACTGAGCAGCCGTTATTTCAGCAGTGTACAAAGAGGCGACCTGCTTGTGGTACGCCATCCTCTCGACCCCGAGAACCGTCTCTATATCAAACGGTGTACGGCACTGCCAGGTGACCGTTTTTTTCAGAAAAAACGGGCGTTTTATCTTCAGGTAGAGGGGACCTCCACAAAAACGAAAGCTTTGGCAGACACCTATGACCTGCAGGCTGTTTCCACCTCGAACGGATACTTCCTGAAAGAGCCCTACCGAAAATATTACGGTGTGGTGCATAACTGGAATCTGGAAGTGCCGCAAGAGCTGACGGAACTGCCCCTGCAAAGCGTACCGCCCGGTCACTATATGATGATGGGAGATTTCAGGGACAATTCAGCCGACAGCCGTTTCTTCGGTGCTGTTCCCGAAGGATGGCTAACTTCAAAAGTATTCTATATCCTGAAAAAACCAAAAGCGTGGTTCACTCTGATCAGGATCAAAGAGGCTGATGAGTGATCAATAAAACAGGTAAGTATTTTCTAAATCTATTGTCGTAAAATATGGCCCGCATTTTTGATGAAGTAGGTTGTAGTAAGAGGAGCGAAAAACTCAAATGCCTTTTCGGCATCGATAATCTTGTCTTTTCCGCCTAAAAAAACCTCTATCACCGTGCCCCTCCCGATAACTTGTTTAACCCTCTCTGCATCCCAGCGGTAAGTCAGCAGCGCTTCAAGTTCCTCTTTGCTCCCCGCGCTTAAGAAAGAGGCGAGATCCAAAGATGAAGGAGAGGCGACATTGAGGAGGAACTGTTTGACATACGCCTCTCTCCCCGCTTCAAAATAGCGCAGCTGCGTACGGATGAAGCTTGCTTTTTGGTTCTGGAAAAATGCCGGGGAGAGCAGAATGAGCCTGTCGACCCTCTCCTGGGTATGAGAGACATACTCGAACGCTTTCTGTGCACCGTAACTGAAACCGCTTACGACCAGATCACCCTTTACAAGGTACTCTGAAAAAAGTGTTTCCTCATTGCACAGTGAAAAACCGTTAAAGTACTTCATCGCTAAAAGATCTCTCTGAGTATCTCTTTACATTCGTCATGGGTGATGTTCTCATGTTTCAAAAGATAGGCGGAGACTTCTGAAAGTGCTTTATCCAGTGTTTTCAGAAGCGTATTGACCTCGGAGACCGATTCCCTCAGAAGCTCTTCTTCCTGATTGGGTGCGATAACAAAGTTCTCACTCATCGCATACTCGTAGATCACTTTGCGTACCAGTTCCTTGGCAAGCATGACATCTTCACTGGCATTGGTGAACTGTTCATTGTAGTGAAGCTTCATGGCGATACTTCCTGAAAGATAGACTTTGATCCTGTTGAGCAGTTTGGAGCGGGAGAGGATCTCATGCTCCTGTGAAATGAAACGGGTATTGACGATGCCGATCTTCTCGAACTCCACATCCAGCCAGGTGGCAATGACCGCTTTGGCTCCCTGGTAAACTGCCTGTATTTCACGCTCCTGTTCGGTAAAACTCAGTATCTTGCGTTTTCCAAGCAGTACCTTCTCCTTGACCGCATCAAAGTCGGAGGTCTCTACCATTTTCCTGCCCTCTCGCATGGCATAGATGGCTGCTTCATTGGTCAAGGTGTCGAGGGCGGCGGAGCTGAACCCAACCGTCATACGGGCAACCTCTGCAATGTCGACATTATTGGGTTTATGGGCAAGATAGAGCTCCAGGGTCTTGGCCCGCTCTTCAAGGTCTGGAAGGGAGATATGGATACGCCTGTCGAACCTTCCCGCCCGAAGCAGTGCTTCATCCATCACATCTATTTTGTTGGTCGCACCGATGACAATGACCCCTGAACTCTCCTCGAAACCGTCCATTTCCGTCAGAAGCTGGTTCAGTGTTGCTTCACGTTCGTCATTCCTGAACTCCCCGCGGCTTTTACCTACAGCATCGATCTCATCTATGAAAATGATACTCGGAGCCATCTGTTTGGCTTTTCGGAAAAGTTCACTGACCCTTTTGGCACCCATTCCTACATAAATATGGACGAAAGAGGCACCGCTCTGGTAAAAGAAAGGTACACCCGCCTCCCCCGCGACCGCTTTGGAGATAAGTGTCTTACCTACACCGGGAGGCCCTATGAGCAGTACGCCTTTTGGAAGACGGATATCGAGTTGACGGTATTTTTGCGGTTCTTTCAGAAAATCGATGATCTCCTCAAGCTCCTCTTTGACATCTTTGATCCCAGCGACATCTGCGAAGGTAACGTTGGATGTCAGTGCCTGGACAGGCTCGGTATCGGCCGCGCTATCTGCTTTTACCGCCCTTATCTGCTTCAGCTGCTGCAGTCTGCTCTGTTTCATGAAACGGTAAAAAAAGGCAAGTGCGCCAACCAGTATGAGCAGGGAAAGGATATCGTACAGCGTACGGTTATCCTCTTTTACCTCTACGGGATATTTGGTAAAAAACGCTGTTTTGTTGATGGCGTCTTTGTAGATCTTGTAACGGTTGTCTTCCGTTTGCAGACGGATGTAGGGACCGTCAAGAATGACTTTCCTGATCTTGTCCTTCGTATAGAGCACATTGGCCTGCTGATGGGTAATGAGTTTGTCCGTATCTCTGAAGACGGCAAAAACAAGCAACGCTGCAAGAAGGAGAAGCAGTATGCTCATGATCCTGATATTTTTACTGTTAAATACTTTTGATTTAAAGTTCGGCTTTGTTTCCCTCAACGGTCACCTCCACATGATCGAGCAATACCCAGTTGGAACTGAGATCCTCGTTACTTTTTACTTCCACTCTGTTGAAATACTGGTCAAATCCGTGAAAGATCCCCTCTTTCCCATTCTCAAGCAGTACTTCAAGTCCTTTGGTATGTTTTTTTCTGAAAGCGAGATTCTTCTCTTTCACAAGCTGTGTAAGCTCCCTATGGCGCGCTTTGGCGATATTGCCCCTGACCTCCTGTTTCATCGTTGCAGAAACGGTATTGTCACGTTTGGAGTAGGAGAATGCATGCACATGTGTCAGCGGCAACTGTCTGACCCGCTCCAGTGCCTCCTGCCACTCTTCCTCCCCTTCTCCAGGATGTCCCACAATAAAGTCCGTACCCAGAGCGTACCCTTTTTCTGCGATCTTTCCGAAAAGTTCCAGGTCATCCGCATAACTGTTTCGCCGGTTCATCAGTTCCAGCATCCTGTCACTGGTGTGCTGCAGGGCAATATGCAAATGTTTCGCCATCCACGGCTCCTCAAGCAGCTCCATGAAGGCATCATCAATCTGTATGGGCTCCAGACTTCCTATACGGATACGCCTGACACCGCGGATCTGGCTCATTTTCTTTAAAAGTGCCGCCATGGAAGTGTGGTGGTCCTGCCCGTAACTTCCCACATTGGTACCGGTAAGTATGAACTCTCCAAAACCGTTGGCGGCCAGCTTCCTTACCTGCTCCAGTACGGTCTCCTCCCTGTGGGAACGTGCATCTCCCCGTACCGCAGGGATAATGCAGTAGGAGCAGCGGAAGTTGCACCCCTCCTGTATCTTGATAAATGCACGGCTCTTGCCTATGAACTCTTCGACAATAGTAGAGTCGATATGCTCCAGGTCCCCTATCTGGTAAAAAGGCTCATCAATTTTCAGGATCTCGTTGATCTTCTCCTTTTCCGAATGCCCCATCACACCGAATACTCTTTTGTCTTTCAGAAGGGCTTCTCCTTTGGAGTGTGAACCGCATCCGGCAAGGATGACTTTCGCATCCGGATTTTTGCGTTTCATCGATGAAATATAGTTACGCACAGAGGAGTCCGCTCCGTTGGTGACAGTACAGGAGTTTACGACAATGATATCGCTGCTGTTCTCATCATGGCTCAGTTCGAACTCTTTCAGTTTCGACATCATCACCTGTGTATCGAATTGGTTGGTACGGCATCCGAATGTTTTGAAATAGACTTTTTTCACGATATTTCACCTGAAAAAAGGTTCTCTTCCTCTACAGGCGGTTTGCGTACATCTTTGTCGACATAGATAGACTGCGTAGGGAATGCCAGAGAGATGTCCTCTTCCCTCTGCAAGCGCTCAATGATCTCCATGGAGATCGTACTTCGGAGGGTGAGTGTCGCATAGGCATTGGTATGGTACCATGCGGAGATCTTGATGCCGTAGGGTTCGATAAAACTGTAGATACGCGGTTCAACGTTGGTGTTTTTCACACTGTACTGGCTTCTGAGCTTGTTGAGCTGTTTTCTGGTAATGTCCGTATACCCTTTGGAATACTTCTTGGTGATCTCTTTGGCAATGGAGATCGCTTTGGTTACATTGGAGTCAAAGGTGATCATGAAATCAATACCGTCCCAGACCGTTTTCAGGCCGGCATGGGAGTAGTTGGCGACCATATCGGTAAAGATAAAGTTGTTAGGTACGAAAATGATACGTCCCGCCCTTCGGTTGTGCATATAGGACGTCAGTGTGATATCCTCCTGGATAGTCATACGCAGCAGGGAGATATCGACAATATCACCCACATACTCGACATTCCCCCGTACAAACTTTACCCTGTCACCCACATGGATCGCCCCACCGATGATGATGACGAACCACCCCATCAGGGACATGAACCAGTCTTTCATCGCAATAGCGATACCGGCAGAAGCAAACCCGAGAATGGTAACAAGATAGCTAACATTTTCAATATAGGCAAATAGCAGCGTAAACAGCAGCAGTGCGAAGAATGTGATGTTCAGCGCTTTGTTGATGGTATAGAAACGGTCATTGTCAGACATATAACGGCGGACAAGGTATTTAACCAGAAGGATAAAGATAATGAAGAACAGAATGATCGCGCCTATGGTAATGGCCTTCTCAATCTCTCTTTTGATATCTGCCTGGAGTTTGAGCTTGATCTCATCGATCTTTTTGGTATAGACATTCTGGGTTGTTTTGAAGATCTCCAGTACCGGGACAAAGGTTTTGATCTGGTCATTGATGTTTGAAAGCTCTTCTGTATATTTCGTTTTATTGACATCTAGAAGCAGCAGCTTTTTCACAATCTTTCTCTTCTCTTTCAGTTTTTTCATGACATGCTGTATCGACTTGTAGCGGTCTGCATACTCCTGCTGGTCGGACTTGAGTTTTTCCTGATAGGAAAATGCGGAAATCACCGCAAAAGGGTTCTCGACGGCAGGTACTTTCTCTATCGGGGGTGGCGTAAGAAATTTTTTGAACGGATCTTTTTCATACTCTTTGAGCAGCTGGAGTTTTCCGGTGAGTATCAGTTTCTTGTTCCTGAGGTTCTCAAGCTTCTGCTCCTCCTCTTTTGTACGGGAGTATTTTCCGGAGAGTACCTCTATCTCATGCTTAAGGCGTTTCTCCTGCTGTTTGAGCTCCTTAAAAGTATGGTAATTACTGTAAATCTTGGACCAGATGTTATTGTAGATTAACTCTTTGTCGAGGTTGTCCTTTTTCTCCTGCAGCAGATGGAGTTTCAGCTTGCTTGGTACTAAAGACTGTTTGTAGGAGGTATACTCTTCTTTTGTCGAAGCGTCAACTGTCCTGTTCTGTTCCGTATAGGATGCGGGAAAAACGAAAGTTGTACAGAAGAACAACAGGAGCAGTAGTGTTTTTCTCATCCCTTCTCTCCAAACTGCCGTAAAACTTTTTTTACAACCGTTTCATCAATGTCAGAAACCATTTTATGGCCGCCCATACCGTCAGGCAAAATGAATTTGATACGATTGTTGGCACTTTTTTTGTCAAGGAAGAAATGTTCATAGAAATCATCGACATCCCTGATAAGGTAATCTGTAGGGAGATCGAACTTCTCCAGAAGTGCTTTGACACGTTCAGCCTCCTCCTGCGTGAAGAGCCCAAGTTCCTGTGCCAGGGCATTTGCCATAACCATACCAATGGCAACAGCTTCTCCGTGAAGGTAGGTTTTATATGCTGTTTCATTCTCTACCACATGCCCAAAGGTATGCCCATAGTTCAAAACGGCACGGATACCTGCCTCTTTCTCATCCTGGTTCACTACCCAGGCTTTCAGTTCCACACTTCTTCGTATGGCCTCTTTGAGCACCTCCTCATCCGAAAGATCCGCATGTTCCAAAAACTCAAAATAGGCTTTGTCGAACATCACGGCCATCTTGACAATCTCTGCGACACCTGCTGCGAATTCACGGGGAGGCAGCGTTCTGAGAAATGTCGGGTCGATATAGACGGCTTTGGGCTGGTAAAAGGCTCCTATGAGATTTTTCCCGTACTTGTTGTTCACTCCAGTCTTCCCGCCGACACTGGCGTCAACCTGGCTCAGCAGTGTTGTAGGGATCTGTATGAAGTCTATGCCTCTCTGGTAGAGACTTGCGGTAAAACCTGTCATATCACCGATGACCCCTCCGCCAAAGGCGATAAGCAGTGATTTCCTGTCAAATTTATGTTCAAAAAGTTCATTAAGAATAGTTTCTATGGTCTCAAGGTTCTTGTACTCTTCACCATCAGGGATCGTTACGACATCAAGCTGGGGTGCTTCTATATGGTTCAAAAGCGTATCGAGATGATAGCCCGCCACGGTTGGATTCGTAACGATGGCTACTTTGGTATGGAATGTCAGTTTTGGCAGTCTGTCTATGACAATATCATATGTGATATCCTGCGTCTGTTCTAAGTGTATAGGAACGATCATTGGGAGAAACCTTGTGCATGATAAATTGCTTTATTTTATCTCAAATGCCCTTAAAAACCACTCTGTTTCCTTCCCTACATCTCCATGGTGTAACATTGAGGGGAACAAACGTTTGCGGCGTAACAGATTTTATCTGCCTACCCCTCCCCCAAAGCAAATGGTACAAGCAGTTTCGGGTGCTTTGTCGTGGTAAGCAGAAAATCCTGTACTTTGGTGGAAACAAGCCTGATAAGCGTATGGGTGTTGAGCTCTTTTTCAAAAGGTGCGATCTGCAAAATATTGTTCATGCGGGCAAGTTCACGAATGGGGTTGGCCACCTTCTGCTCTATGTTGATCTCCATATTGAAAATATGCGTCAGGGTTTCGTAGTGTTCGATCACCATCTTTTTACTCTCGAAATCACCTTCCGGATCAAAATCGGCAAGCGTCAGTTTCAGGTTGAGTGATTCGGAAATATCGAATGCCGTTGAAGAGATGGACTCCATCTTCTCATTCTCGCTCATCAGGACTACACACTCTTTGATATTGTACAGAAGGTTGTCTCCAAAAAGGTAAACCAGTTTTTTCAGGTCATAGAGTATCTCTTTAAGGCCTTCGGATTCAAAGGTCTCTATGCCGTTGAGCACCAGGCCTATGTCATGCTGGTGGATATCATACTCTACCACTGTTTTGATATCGTGGTCATCATAACAGATGGAGAGTGTCACACGTTCGGACTCCATAGCTTTGATCTCTTCGATCAGCTTGAAGTCATTGGGGTAAAGCAGTCTGACATAGAGGGATTTCTCTTCAAGTTTCTCCAGAAGATAGATACTCTCTTTCAGATAAAGCAGCGCATTCTCCCTGTCGTACCTGAAATCAAGCAACAGGTAAAGATTTTGCCCAAACGGCTCGGGGAAAAGCCCTATTCTTTTATTGATCGTTTTATAAACACCGTCAAGTACGAGTGGTTTCCCCAGGACAAGCAGGGTATCGTTGGGGCGTATCATGGTCGCATTGGTCGGAAGGATCTGCTTCTCCTCACGATAGACGGCGGCGATCTTCCACTTTCTCTGGAGAATGGAACCTACATGCCGGTAAGCGTAAGCGCTGCCGAAAGGTACATGTATCTCCATGATCTCACCCTGCCCAAGCCCGACATTCTGCGCCACGACCGGGACATTGGGAAGGTTGTCGTAGAGGTGGGCAGCCATAAGCTCGTCCGTATGAAGGATGATGATATTCTCTTCATCCCGGCCGATCTCCTCGTCATCCCACTGATTGACAAGGATCACCCTTATCTTGTCATCGACAAGACGTATGTTCTTAAGTGAATACTGGGCATCTTCCTTCTCCTGCATCACAATAAAGATATGGGAGTACTTCACCTCTTCCATAATATGTCTCAATTTGGAAAAACTGGTCGGATCTGCATGGATCAAAGAGATATTTTTGGAAATATTCTCAATATTGAGATCATCTTTATAATAGGTGACATAGTATTTGTTCTGGGCAACTCTTTTTTTACCAACCCATTCTATGAAATGTTTAGCGATGCTTCCATCGGCCAGAATAAGTATGTTTTTCATTTAGACCTTGATTTCGATATACTTGCGTAATTATTTTTGGGAGATATTATAACACAATGCAATTTCAGATAGATAAAACCGACGGCAAAGCAAGAGCCTGTACCATCCAAACGGCGCACTCGACTGTCCAGACCCCCGTATTTATGCCCGTAGGTACCGTAGGTGCCGTCAAATCACTCGATGCGACCGACCTGGCCACTTTCATCAAACCCCAGATCATACTGGCCAATACCTACCATATGTATATCCGCCCCGGAGACGATGTCGTTGCCAAAATGGGAAAACTGCACGGCTTCACCAAATACCCTAAAAGTTTTCTGACGGACAGTGGCGGCTTTCAGGCTTTCTCACTCTCGGACAATGTCAAGATAGACGAAGGAGGCATCACTTTCAGAAGCCATCTGGACGGCAGCAAACACTACTTCACCCCCAAAAAGGTCATAGATATCCAGCACAACCTGGGTTCTGACATCATGATGATCCTCGACGACCTTGTCGCCCTGCCTGCAACACAGGAGCGTATTGCAGCGAGTATCGACCGTACGACACGCTGGGCTCAGGAGAGTATCGCATACTTTAGGGAAAAACAGAAAGAGGGTATTGGGGTAGAGCAGAATATCTTTGCCATCATTCAGGGAGGAACTGACAAAGCCTTCAGGGAGAAGTCGGCAAAAGAGCTCTGTGCGCTTGATTATGACGGATTTGCCATTGGAGGGCTCAGCGTGGGTGAATCCAATCAGGATATGTATGATACGGTAGAGTGGACCACCCCCTTCATGCCAGAGAACAAACCACGCTACCTGATGGGTGTGGGTACACCGGAAGATCTGGTAGAGAATGTCTACAGAGGGGTCGATATGTTCGACTGTGTCATGCCGACCAGGAATGCACGTAACGGTACCCTCTTTACCAGTTTCGGGAAAGTGAATATCAAAAAAGCCTGCTATACTACCGACGAAGCCCCTGTTGACCCGGAATGCGGATGTATGGTCTGCCAAACCTACTCACGCGCCTATCTCAGACACCTTTTCAGAGCGAGGGAGATCACCTATTTCCGTCTGGCAACCATCCATAACCTCTACTACTACCTTGACCTGATGAAACAGATGAGGGAAGCGATCCTTGAGGAGAGGTTTGAAACCTTCAGAAAAGAGTTCTACCGCAAAAGGGGAAAATAGCCCTGACGGTTTAGTGAAGGCATGCTATAATAATCGCTGATCACAACAAGAAGAGGGAGAGTGTACCATGGGAACAAAACGCGATATGATGGAAACCGATACCGAGAACGGCAGCAAGATTGAGCTGGTCAGGAAAAATGAACAGCTGAAAGCCTGTATCGAACGCTTTGAGAAAGAAGAGAAGCGTTCCGGGAAAGCGCATAAAAAACGTGTACCCGTCTGGATCAAAAAAGAGACACTCGATTATGAAAAAGAGCTGAAAAGACTTCAGATAGAACTGCTCAAAATGCAAAACCATATCAAAAAAGAGGGGATGAAACTGCTGCTCATTTTCGAAGGGCGTGATGCTGCCGGGAAAGGCGGTACCATCAAACGGGTAACGGAACATCTCAATCCCCGTGGTGCACGCGTCGTGGCGCTGAACAAACCTTCGGATGTGGAAAAGACACAATGGTACTTCCAGCGTTATGTCCAGCACCTTCCAAGCGGCGGCGAGATCGTTCTCTTCGACAGAAGCTGGTACAACCGTGCAGGTGTGGAACCGGTGATGGGATTCTGTACACAGGAGGAGCATCAGGAGTTTTTGCAGGAGGTGCCTTTCTTTGAACGCAGGCTTGTCAACAGCGGGATCATCCTGATTAAACTCTATTTCTCTGTTTCAAAAGAGGAGCAGGCAAAACGTTTCAAAGAGCGTGCGACCAATCCTCTCAAACAGTACAAACTCTCACCCATCGACAAATACGCACAGGAGTACTGGGACAAATATACCGTTGCAGAATACACCATGTTCATGGCATCCCATACCGAACATACCCCCTGGACGGTCATACACTCCGACAATAAGAAAAAAGCGCGTATCAACTGTATCAAACACATTCTCAACCAGATAGACTATCCGGGCAAGATCAATGCAAAATACTTGAAGATCGATAAAAAGATCCTCTGTGACGCAGACAGGAAGATAGCAGAATTTGATAAAAGTATTACCGAAGACATACTCCACAAGTAACAGACAGGTACCCCTCTCCTGCAAAATAAAGGAGTGATAATATGACAATTTGACAGATTATTACCCTCTTTGAAAAAAATCCACTATAATATCTCTGTATATACACCATACCGATAAAAGGAAAGGCAATGGAAGGAAATATGAGAGTCAGTTACCAAATGCTCTGTGAAAGCGACTTTATGAAAGAGGTAAGCCTGAAAGAGATACTGGAGAATGAAAAAATCGCCAAAGCGATCAAAAGTGAATTTGCCAAAGGCCTGCGCAACATTACACTCAGCGCTCCCGAGGATGTCTCTGTCAGTATCCATACCGAGAAGGAGACTTTTGAGTTCGAAGTGGAGAAAAAAGATTTTGCCGATCTCATAGAACTGGCAGAAGAGGACGCAAGAGCGCACAAACGCATCAAAAAAGGGTGTTCAGGGGTTGAACTCGTCGATTTCATAACCCTCTGACCAAGATCAGGAATCCCAATCAAGGAGCCGCTGTTCCCCTTCAAGAGCGCGGACACGCGTAACATCCTGGCTCATCTCGATCACACCGCGGTAGGTACCGTCTTCATCACGTACGGCAAAGTACTGGATATGGACGAACTTTCCTTTGAACTGTATCCAGAATTCGGCGACATCCTGCCGGCCGGCCTTGAACTCTTCGAGTATGCGCAGTACCTGGTCGACACTTTTGGGCGGATGGCAGAACTTCACTTCACGCCCGATGATGCCGGCACTTCTTGGAAACACCCTCTCCTCACCTCTATTGTAAAAGACCACCTGGTCATTCTCGTTCACATAGGTGATATCTACAGGGAGTATTCTGAAAATAGAGTTGACCTGCTCCGGAGTCAGCCACCCCTCGTCAAAATGGGTTTTGTCCTCCGTTCCGAAAGGCAGGGCTTTTCTTTTCGTATCTTCACCCGGATGGATATAGGTATCAGCAGGGTATGGTGTGGGAGGGGTGTCGAACATCCAGCCTATCTCTTTGTCCCCCTCCTTGAACTCTTTCCACTCCTCTTCGCTCAGCATATGCATGGCATTGGGGAAAAGCCTCCCCTCCTCCACCTGCATAATGTGCTCCAAAGAGCGGAATACCTGCTGCAGGTTCAGCCTTATCAACTCCATATCGCCATCTTCCACAGCTTTTCTCGCTGCTTTGATCTCTTCTCTTATCTGGTCATGAAATGCCCACATATTCTGTGAAGGACTGGTCCATCCATGTTTTTCAAGATAGGGGAAAAGCTGGTTCTCTTTACGTGCAAAATGCAGTTCCACTCTTCCCAGCCTGCCAAACAGTGTTTTAAAACGCTCGAACTCCGCCTCTATATCCAGGGATTCTATCTCGCCTATGATACTTCTGATAAGAAGATTCTCTTCCAGATAGGTACGTACAGGATGTCCGTCAGGGTACTCCCCTTCGTAGGGTGAGGTATTGCTGTTTAAAAATTCACTCATGCTCTGCCAGCCTTTATTTAAAATTTCCGAAGTATAGTCAAACCCTGCACCAAATCAGTTGAGTTATATCAATCAAAAGAGGTACAACATTTTAATATTAATTAGTATTTACTATTTGTAAGGGACTTTTGCAGAAGGTGTCTTTCGGGAGGTTTTCTCAAGGTGCACATCCTGGTCATCAAAGAAAATATCCGCTTTGAATGACTCGACAATTTTTCCCTTCTCTACACCTCCAAGAAAAAAGGCTTCATCCACACGCACATTCCAGGCATCGAATGTACGAATGACACGCTCGAAGGTAGAGAAATTCCTCGCTGTGATCAGAGAGGTTTTAATGGGTGCTTTCTCCATAGGGAATTCACTCTGAATACGCGAGATTACTTTGAGAAGTTTGGCGAACGGGCCTTTTGGAAGGGGATTTTTGGCATTTTTCTTCTCATGCTTCAAAAAGGCTTCAAGTCCGTGCTTTTTGTAAATCTTTTCAGACTCGTCTGAAAAGAGTACGGCATCCCCGTCAAAAGCGATCCGCACATCTTTACGCTTCCCCTTTTTCCTGTACTTTTTGGGAATGATCCTTGCAGCGGCGACACCTACGTTGATCGCCTCCTGCACATCTGCTTCATGGGCAGAGAGGAAGAGATCGACATCGAACGCTTTAAGATAGTTGGAAATGGGAGTTCCCGCTGTCCATCCTGCACGTTCTACATCAAGGTTGTACCTCTCTATGGAGTTTTTGATCCGGAGTCCCGTCGCCGCATTGTTCCTGGAGAGGACGATCACTTCGATCAGTTTATCGTCAAAATGGCTGTTGATACGCAGAATATTTTTTACAAAATCGAATGCCGCTCCGCGTTTGAGTATTTTGTTTTCATTCTTTATCTGATATCTGTAATACTTTTTCAACCCTTTAAGCTCGAACATGCGGTTCTCCTCTTCCAGGTCGAACAGCGCCCGTGAGGAGATAGCGATCACCAGTTTCTTTTTCAGATCATATGCCATAAAATCACTCTTTTTTGAGGAAGTATAACACATTTGGCTCCGCTTTCGCACTTTTGTGACACATATATTTGCTATAATAGAATAAACAGTAAATCTGTAAGTAAGATGGAGGAAAAAAATGAGTTTTGGAAATATTGTACTTTTGATCATAGTAGGGGTCGGGGCATACCTGATCGCCATTTATAACAAACTGGTATCGTTGAGAGCAGGAATGGATGCAGCCTGGTCGGACATCGATGTGCAGCTTAAACGCCGCTACGATCTCATCCCTGCCCTTGTCGATACGGTCAGAGGGTATAAAGAGTATGAAGCGGACACGCTTGAACGGGTCATAGAAGCACGCCAGAAAGGGCTGAGTGCGGGAACGATGGAGGAGAAGGCGGCTGCGGCAAATATGCTCTCCGGTGCATTGGGGAAACTTTTCGCCCTGGCGGAAGCCTATCCTGACCTCAAGGCCAACACAAATTTTCTGAGCCTTCAGAATGAACTTTCAAGTATAGAGGATGCGCTACAGAATGCCAGACGCTACTACAATGCCATTGTCAGGGACTATAATGCCAAAATAGCATCTTTCCCCGACCTCTTTGTCGCACAAAAATTCAACTTTACCGCACGGAACTATTTCGAACTGGATGAGAGTGAAGCCCAGGCAGCCAGAAAGATGCCAAAGATAGACCTTTAGGAAAAGAGCGCTGTGAAAAAAGTTCTTTTTCTTCTTCTGTTCATCTGTACAAGCTCTTTACTGGCAGAAAAAATATCGGTATTTACGATCAATATTATCGTAGAACAGAGCGGTGAACTCTCCATAGAAGAAAAGATCGTCTACGATTTTGATGGTTTGCAGAAACATGGCATATACAGAGATATCCCTTTTACCGTCAAGAACGGATCTGTGCTCAAAGACCTCGGGCTTTACGCATTTTCCGTCCAGATGGACGGAGCGGCGGTCAACTGGGAGAAATCTACGCTTGATTCAGCGCATGCAGGAAAAGTCGTCAGGCTGAAAATAGGCTCTGCCTCCTCCTCTGTGACAGGCGTACATACCTACACCATAACCTACAGGGTGAAGACCGGTGTGCTTCCCGCCTCGCAGAACAGGAACAGCGATGCCATCCGATGGAATATCATAGGTACAGGATGGGATATTCCTATACATAACATCCTGGCAAATATCTATCTGCCTCCGTCACTTTCACGGGAGAACATTATGCTCTCCAGCTTTACGGGGCACTATGGCGATACAGCATCCAAAGCATCCCAAAGATGGGCGGATGCAAGGCACTTGGAGGTAAAGATACCTCTTTTACACCCCCATGAAGGTGCAACGGTCGAACTGGTATTTCCGCCGAATACGCTTGATCAAAATGGGCAGGAAAATATGGCGCCTACTTTCTGGGAGTGGTTTCTGGCACACTGGCACTGGGGTGCGCTGGCAGGTTTTTTCCTCTATTTTTACAGAACCTACCAGAGATATACAGGATTCAAAGACAATCGCTCCGTGGCAGTGCAGTACGAACCGCCAAAAGGATTGAGCGTATTGCAGTCGGGGCTTATTCTTGACAAGCATGCAGACAATGAAGACTTCTCTGCCGCCGTACTGGAGCTGGCCTACCTTGGATACCTGGAGATAGAACAAAGCGGGAAAAAACAGGACCCGCTTCTCATACGTCTTGAAAAGAGCACAGAGGGCCTCACTCTGAACCAAAAGTACCTTCTTGAGCAGGTTCTCTTCAAGGGCAGAACGCACTTTCTTCTCTCCAAAGGTTCAGAATCGGAAGCAAAGCATCTTAAAAACGGGTTCGAGCATATTAACAGTAACCTCTATAGCTGGTCCGTAGCCGAAGGGTTCATGGAAGGGAATCCCCAGCGTATACGCAGGAATTTTCTGATAAAGAGCCTTCTCTTTCTACTGCCGTTCCTGGGACTTGCAGGGTATACGCTCTATCACCAATTTGGTGAGGATGCCACCATTGCGCTGGTCTTTCCCGTGGTATTCGGTGGTGTCGGCATCAGCATGCTCCTCTCCAACAAGAGGTGGATGGTCAAACTCCAGGGGCTTGTTTTTGCTGTAGCGGGAAGTATACCGATTTTTATGATGCAGGATAAGGGAGTAAAGATAAGCGATCTTCTGTTTGGACCAGTGGGAACCCTTATAGCCATTGCCGCAGCACTCTTCTTTGTCTACCGCAACCTGGGGGCTTTCACACAAAAAGGCGCCTATGCACAGAAACATCTGCTCGGACTCAGGGAGTTCATCAAGCGGGTGAAGGAAGATGAGATCAAAAGGCGTTTGCAGGAAGATCCCCTCTACCTTGAAAAGATGCTTCCCTATGCGGTACTTTTCGGTGAGACGAAACATTGGCTCTCATTTTTTACACTGCTGCATGTTGCCACTCCCTCATGGTACCATGGAAACATCAGCAACATGCGTAGTTTCTCCTCTGCCGTAGAGAGTGCCGCAACCCCTCCGTCCACAGGCAGTGGAGGAAGCGGTTTTTCCGGAGGCGGAGGCTTCTCCGGTGGTGGGGGCGGAGGAGGAGGCGGAGGCTCCTGGTAGTACAGTCTATGTCTCTGCCTTCACCCCTGTCAGTTTGGTACTGTTTTTTACCAACAGCGCTTTCATCTTTTCCGCTGAGAGCGCCTGGCTGTAGTAGTGCCCCTGAATATGCAGACAGCCGTTATCGACCAGGAAACGCTTCTGGGCACCTGTTTCAACCCCTTCAGCAATCAGGTTGAGCTTGAGGCTTCCGGCAAGGGCAATGATCGCTTTTACGATGGCAACATCCTCTTCATTACCAGGAACATCCCGAATGAAAGAACGGTCGATCTTAAGCCTGTTGATCGGTAGACGTTTCAGAAGAGAGAGGGAGGAGTAGCCCGTACCGAAATCATCGATGGAGATACCGATGCCCAGTGCAGTGATCTCTTTGAGTTTGGCGATCACCTCTTCAGGCTTTTTCATCATCTGCCCCTCGGTGATCTCCAGCTCCAGCCACTCTGCCCTAAATCCATTTAGTTCCATGATCTCCTGGAGTTCCTGAAGGAAATCACTTCTTTCAAACTGCTTGATGGAGAGGTTCAGGGCCAAGACACCGGGTTCCAACCCCTCTTTGTACCATTGTGCTACCTGTATCATGGCTGCCTGCATCACCCATTTGTCGATCTCTATGATCACGCCTGTCTCTTCCGCCAACGCGATGAACTCATTGGGGTAGAGAAACCCCTTTTCGGGATGCTGCCATCGGACCAGCGCTTCAAGCCCGACAAGATGATTACCATAGACATTAATCTGTGGCTGGTAGTGTATGGTAAACTCATTTTTTTCTATTGCCTGCCGCAAACTGGTCTTCATTTCCATACGCTCAAGGGCAAACTCTGTCATCTCATAGGAATAGAACTGATAGTTGTTTCTTCCCTCCTCTTTGGCCTTGTACATGGCTGTATCGGCAAACTTCAGCAAATTCTGTGCATTGTCGGTATCTTTCGGGTAGAGACTGATTCCTATACTTCCCGATACATAGAGCGTATGCTCATCGATATACATCGGTTCAGCCAATACTTGAAGGATCTTCTCTGCAAGCAGCGACGCATCCTCTTCATGTATAACCTCTTCCATAATAACCGTGAACTCATCCCCGCTCAGACGGGCAAGCGTATCTTCTCTTCTGATCGTAGCTTTGAGGCGTTGGGAGATCAGTTTCAGCACCCTGTCCCCTATGGCATGCCCCAGTGAATCGTTGATATGCTTGAACTTGTCAAGGTCTATGAAAAAAAGCGCCAATCCGACTTTTTGGCGTTTGGATTTTTCGATCCCCTGCTCCAGGCGGTCAAAGAAGAGCACCCTGTTTGGCAAGCCTGTCATCGCATCATGCTGCGCCTGATACCGCAGGATCTCTTTTTGCTCATCCAGTGCTTCCTGTATTTTTTTATGTTCTGTGATATCCTGAACATACCCTATTGTTCCAATGACCTTTTCATTCTCATCTTTCAAAAGGGAGAGTGACAGGTCGGCAAAGATAATCTCTCTGGATTTTTTGATCAGGCGTATCTCTGTTTTCTGCTCCCCTCTTTGAAGCAGCTGAGCAAAGTTCTTTTTGACAAAGTCATAATCCTCTTTCAGGTAGAGCAGCTTGACATGCTGCCCTATCATCTCTTCGGCACTGTAACCCAACAACAGCTGTGAGCCTTTGTTCCAGCTGGTAATGTAGCCGTCAAGGTCTGTCGCTATAACGGAATCATGGATCTGCTCGATAATCTGCGCCTGATGGGCATATTTGAGCTGCAACTCCTTCTCTTCGGTGATATCCGTATGGGTACCGATCATACGCACTGCATTTCCATGTTGGTCATAGAGTATCTGCGCACGTCCGAGTATCCATATCCATTGGCCATTCCTGTGTTTTAAACGGTGGATGTTTTCAAAATACCTTATCTTCTCTTTCTGGTATTTATTCATGAGTACAAAGAGTTTCTTTTTATCTGCCTGGTGTACCCTCTCTTTCCATACATCTATTGTATTGGGAAGCTCCTCATCACTGTAGCCGAGCATCTCTTTCCATCTTGGAGAGATATAGAGGGCATTCTCCTTCAAATCCCAGTCCAGCACAGAAGTTTTGCTTCCTACAAGCGCCAGCTCCATACGCTCCTTGAGTTTTTTGTTCAGTCTGTTGCTCTCTTTGAGAATATCTGTCTGCTTCTGCATCTCTTCTGTCGTTACGTGGATAAAGCGGGACAAAGCATGAATGGAGGTATTTTCAACACTCTTCAGGGTAAGCGGTTCTATTTTCTCTTTGAGCCGGCTCAAGTTATCACTCTCAGAGAGGGAGACTATCGCCATTGTCTGATTCAGAAGCTGTTTTTTGCGAGAGGTAAAATACTCACCATGGGTAAAAAAACCAGATACAGGAGCAATGGACTGTAAAGGCATGATCTCAGACTCTATCTCATCACCCATAAAATATTTCCTTGCAGCACAAGAGTAGACAAATATCGCTTCGGAAGGTTTTTTCAGTGTACTTTCAATGATCTTTTGCGATGCATGCATGATCGCCCGGCTGTCTCCAAACCCAAACCTCACCTTCTCGCCTGTATAGAGGCTGCCCGCAACGATCAGTGAACCATCATCCACTTTCATCATGACTGCACGTGCGACATCGATACCGTTGCGACGGACGATCAGCGGAAACTCTATGCCTATCCCCGGCAGGCCGTTGGCGACTTCCTCTCCAAGATAGTATGCATACAGGTTGGCAGCGCTTGTATTGTCAATGGTATAGACACGGTTTTTCTCCGCTTTGGTGATGGTAAATTCATTCCCTATGGGATGCCAGTTAAAACTGTAGTCGGTATGAAGATGCAAATGGCGACTGTTAAGCGTTACCGCTACCGATCCTTTTGTAAAAAGATGCTCTTTGGTAAAGACCATGGTTTTTGTAAAAAGATTGTTATCCCCGGCATGCCCGCCTGCAACCGGTACACTTGCGTCTACCGCATCGATGCCTGCCAAAAATGCTTCACCGTTGGTATGCACCCCGTCTGAAAAAGCAATCAGAAGTTTCGTATCGTCACCAACAAGTGCTTTAGCCAGAGCACGGCCGCTCTCATATCCGTTATCGGTATGTTCCACGCCTGCCGCTTTGAGTGTCGTATTTTCAAACTGCGTAAAACTGAGAATGGTACTCTGGGAGACAACCCTTCCGTTAATGATGCCACCATCGGTCGAGCTTCCGATAATCACGGCATCGGGCAGAAGGGCAGTAATTTCAGAAAGCAGGTTTCGGATGAACGTTTCCTGATCGGAAGCGGAAAATATCTGGATAAGCAAAGAGGAGCTGTTTCCGATCCTGTTACGATCGATAAAAGATTCCAATTCCTCTTTTGTTGTATAACAAACATTAATGTTTCTCATTACCCTCTTCTTCCTGTCTTCTCTACCTACCGATACACCAGAGAACGCTCGTAATGAGAGATTATAATATACTATACGTTAAAACAAAGCTTCCTGGCTAAGCACTATGCCTTTTATCTTCTTTGTCCATAGTGACAATCAGACTCTGACACATTAAAACGGAAAAGTTCATTTTTACTGGCGGCACTTACGTAAAGGTAGGTAATATCGATTTTCGACTCCAGGAATCTTTTCGATGACCTGCAAATACCCTCCGTCACTATCTTTTTCATCCTTTCTTTTCCCTCCTCCTTTACCGCTTCATCACTTTTGGCACCGGTGTTGATCTCAAAAACATATGTAAGGGTTGTATCTTTCCCCTCTACCCTTACCAGCGTTGTATAGTCATCGACCCGCTGGGGAAGCGTCTCGGAGATCCCTTCGCTTGCCATTTTGACGATCTGCCTGTTCTGTTTAAGCATCTGTTCTTTTTGGAACTCAGCACTTTGGGCCACTGTTTCTGCAGCAAAACCAAAGGAAGCCAGTATACATAAAATCCCTACTGACAAAAATTGTTTTTTCATCTCTTCTCCATCCAACTAATTTTGAAATGTATTATACAGTAATTTATTATTCTGTCACAGTCCAGTGACTACTGACTAAAAGTCACTATTCCTCAAAATAGCTGTTTTGATATGGCACTATTCTCCAGAAGCTGGCTTTTTACAGTTTATCCTGCTATAATTGCGAACTTTTCTGCAAGAGAGTATCAAACTCCTTTTACGAGATAGACGCTATCTCCTCTATTTTCCACGATTTTACCGTGTGACACAGTTTGGTATCAGATGCATAAAACAGGGTTCTAAACCTCTTAATTAGATAGACAAACTACTAACAAGACGAATACAACACCGACAATTCAACATAAAGATACAACATGACATTTACAGATTTCAATTTAAGACCAGAGATCCTTGCCGCCGTAACAGAAGCAGGATTCAAAGAACCAAGCCCGGTACAGAAGGATGCTATTCCACTTATTCTCGAAGGGCATGACCTGATCGCACAGGCACAGACAGGGACAGGAAAGACCGCAGCATTCGGACTGCCTGTCATGAGCATGATGAAAGGGGACGGCTCGGTCGAAGGACTGGTCATCGTTCCTACCCGCGAACTTGCCATGCAGGTCAGCGACGAGCTTTACCGTTTCGGAAAGAACGCAGGACTTAAAACCGCAACGGTTTACGGCGGTACTGCCTACGGCAAACAGATCGACCGTATCAGACAGGCTTCCATCGTAGTGGCAACACCCGGCCGTCTGCAGGATCTTCTCATGAGCGGGAAGATCAAGATCAATCCCCATTTTGTCATACTCGACGAAGCCGATGAGATGCTTGATATGGGCTTTCTGGATGAGATAAAGAACATTTTCACTTTCCTTCCTGAAGACCGTCAGACACTAATGTTCTCCGCAACCATGCCAAAAGCCATCAGAAAGCTGGCAGAGCAGATACTAAAAGACCCAAAAACCGTTTCCATTACCAAGTCGGAAACGACCAATACGAAAATCACCCAACTTTACTATGTGGTACAGGAGCGTGAAAGAGATGACGCTCTTGTAAGGCTTATAGACTATAAAAACCCTCAGAAGTGTATTGTCTTCTGCCGTATGAAAAAAGAGGTGGACAGACTGGTAGCGCACCTGACCGCCCAGGGTTTCAAAGTCTCTGGACTGCATGGAGATATGGAACAGAAACAGAGAGAAGTGACCATTCGTGCCTTCAAACAGGGCGGTATCGATATCTTTATCGCCACCGATGTCGCAGCACGCGGACTGGATGTCAACGATGTCACGCACGTTTTCAACTACCATATTCCGTTTGATTCCGAGTCTTATGTCCACCGTATCGGTCGTACCGGCCGTGGAGGCAAAACAGGTGAAGCGATCACGCTGGTCAGTCCCAATGAGCTCAGGACCATCAAGCGTATAGAGAAAGATGTGGGGACAAAAATGACCACACAGGTCATTCCTACACGCATAGAGGTGCAGAACAACCGTAATGACGAACTCATTGCCAAGATCGCCAATACGCAGATCACCGACAAAGCCATCGAGCTTGTCAAGACCCTCCAGCACGATCTTGACATCGTTACCATCGCACACCTGCTTGCTTCCATGGTGCAGAGTGAGATTTCCGTCAAAGGAAAGGACAATATCGGCCTGGGGCTTGAAGAGATAGAACTGCTGATAGAGCGTGCCATGCAGAACAGAGGTGACGGAGGACGTAACCGCGGACGCGGAGGTTACAGAGGAAACAACCGAAGAAGGAACAACAGAGGAGACCGTAACCGCCAGGGACGCAGCGGTCGGGACAGCCGTAACGGCGGACAGGGCGACAGACGCTAAACGCCGGCCGTAAAAGAGTGCTCAGGCACTTCTTGCCAAGAACCAATTAGCATATTTTTCCCAGCACCTCTCCAAACGAAACCTTCTGGTTAATGGCGATCCGGGGAACGATACTCCCCTTCTGGGAGAAGGTCAGGATCGTCGATCCCATTTCAAACCAGCCGTAAAGCTCCCCTCTATCCATCCAGAGATCTTCATATTCATAATGTACGGGTTCACGTACTTCAGCGTTGGTCCGTACCTTTTCTTCGAACGTAACGACCATCTGCCCTACATTGAGCGCGGCAACCAGTACGATCACATGCGTTCTACCTTTTTCATCTTCACACTCGATTACCACACGCTCATTCTCTATGAAAAGATCATGCTTGTTACGCAAGAGCGGAAAGTTCACAGGATAGTGTTTTCCCGGGATATGTGTCAGGGCATTGATCTTCAGTCGCATGGGCATGTGGTAGCGGTGATAATCTTTGGGTGAGAGGTAGAAGTTGATGAACTCTCCCCCCTCTACTCGCTGCACCGCCTCCTGATGGTAGGTACCGAAGAGCTCATCGATGCGATACTGCATCCCTTTGATCTGGTAGGCATACCCTTCACGGATCGTTCCGGCTTCAGTAATGAGCGCATCCGCTCCGGAGATGAAAAGATCCTTCTCCTCGGGAAGCGCTCTGGGGGTTTCCAGGGCTCTGGTAAAAAGCTTGTTGAGTGTCTCATAGCTCGCAGGTGCCCTGAACTCATGCATATCAAGCCCCATCAGCTTGACATAACTTGCATTGATGGCATGCTGAACAACCGGGGGGAAGGCTTTGTTCGCGAACTTTCCGAAGATCCCCGAGATGACAGATGTAAAATGTTTAGACATCCCTGCCCTTTGTATAATGCGCCAATGCATCTTCCATCAGGGCGATATGGTAGTTCTCCTGATGGTTGATGAAATCGAAGAACTTCGCCATCTCTTCACTATCTTTGGAAACTGCTTCGGCAAGTCTTTTGCACTCCTCTTTGGCAGCAAGCTCTTCATTGATACCGTCTTTGAGGAACTGCACGACATCCTCTACCTGGTAAAGCTCTTTCATCACCACACGCGGTACGGCAAGCAGCCCCATCTTCGCCATCATATCCCCAAAACTTTTCAGATGGAAAAAGCTCTCATCGATAAGTATCTGGAAAATCCGGTTCATATAGGCATCGTTGCTGTGCGCTTTGAGGTAGTTGTAGATCATAATCAGTTCATACTCTTTGTAGCTCTCCTCAAAGAGGAAAAGTGTCAGGGCATCCGTCGCCTCCTGTGTCAACTCCACACCCGGGTAGGTACGTGCCATATTGAACGCCGTAACGACTTCATCATCCATATTTTTCAGTACATCACGCATGTAGGCGATATCGCTTGAAATCCTGCTTGAAAGCGCTTTGTCCGGCGAGCCCAGCAGCTGAAGGTCGATATCATCGAGCCTTTTGACGATATCTTTGAGAATGTCATCGAGCCGCTCCACTTTGACAGGGATCATGTCTCTGTCATAACTGTACGATTCCCCCAGTTCTATCAGTTCATTCTCAAGCCAGGTAAAATGCCTGAAAAGAATATCGGAGAAGTCAAACAGTACCTGTTTTTTCGCGGTATGGCTCATAAATCCCGCCATAAGCATCTCAAGCCAGACTTCGTGTGTTTTTATCATCAGTGTTTTCATCTAATTCGTTTCCTTTGTTTCATTTTCCTCTTTTGGTACACAACTGTTGCTCACGACATAGGTGATCACCGGATAATCCGGATCTTCCCTGCGTTTTTCATAAGTATCTACCGCCGCTTTGATCGCCAGTGCCACCATCTCCGAACAGGCCGCATCTTCTGCAGGCAGCTTGTCGAGCAGTTTCATGGTCGCTTCCACAAGGTTCTTCGCACCGTTGAAGTTAAGCCCTTTTGCCTCCTCGGTCAGCATCGAACCGGCAACGACCGTCGTAGTACACCCTATGGCCTGAAAACGGATATCCTCTATATACGGCATCTCTTCATCTTTCCCTACCTTCAGGTAGATCACGACCTTTTCACCATTTTCAGGGTTTTTTCCTATTCCCTGTGCATCCGAACCCGCCAGACTTCCATAGTTCTTCGGGCTCATCATATGCTCTATCAGTTGTGCATCCACAGACAGCATGTATGTCTCTCCTCATGATTTAGTGGGATTATTATACCATTTGTGATTTAGAGTTTGGATTGTTATGTGAAATTGGTTATGATTCCCTACTAACTTATAGAAGGAAAAGCATGGCCGCATACGTACTGTTCGATACAGAAACAACAGGAAACCAGGAAGAGGACCGTATTATCCAGGTCGGGGCGATGGTCGTGTATGCCAAAGACAACATTGAAGTCTTTGACGAACTCTGCTCCAGTACGGTGCCCATCAGCATCGAAGCGATGGAGGTGCATAACATTACACCGGAGGCCATCGCCGGGAAACCTCCCTTTTCAGAAACGAAGTTCGCCCAAAAGGTCAATGAACTCAATGCAAAAGAGAACTATCTGATCGCCCACAATATCAATTTCGATCTCGGTATGCTTGAAAAAGAGGGCTTTACAAACTATTACACCCTGATAGATACCGTCCGCTGTGCGAAACATCTGCTTCCTGAAAGCCCTTTCCACAGACTCCAGTACCTGCGCTACAGCCTCGATCTCTACAAAACAGAAGAGGAAGAGGCTAGAAAACTCGGTATTACTGTCAAAGCGCATGATGCCATCGGCGATGTACTGATCATGAAACTTCTTCTTTCAAAACTGGTACAGCTGACACAGGCGCGTTTCCCGGGCATCAACCCTATGCAGAAAATGGCAGAGCTTACCCAGACACCGGTACTGTTGAGAACGTTCAGGTTCGGAAAATACAAAGAGCGGGAGATCGAAGAGATCGCCCAGGAGGACATGGGCTACCTGAAGTGGATGCGAAACAACCTTGAGCTAGATGAGGATCTTGCCTTTACGCTCGACCAGTATCTGAACTGATCCTAGAGAAGAAACTCCTTTCTAAGCACCTCTTTGTCTATCTGTTTGCCATGCAGCGATTTTAGCGGCATGTTTTTACGGTAAACGATCTGTGCGGGAAGCATATAGTTCGGCAGGTGTTTTTTCAGCTCGAACAGAATTTCGTTACGCGCAAGCTCCTCTTTTCCGCCATAGACCATAATGATCTCCTCCTCTATTTCTTCATTAGGTACGGAGAAGACCGCACACTCCGTGATCTGTGGGATATTGGCATAGACCACGCTCTCTATCTCATGCGGATTGACACGGAAGCCCTGTGTTTTGATCATATCGTCTTTTCTGGAGACGAAATAGATATACCCCTCTTCATCCGCATAGACATAATCCCCACTGGCAATGACGATCTCATCGGTCAGTTTGCCTTCGGGTTTGATGATCTTGTCCAGCATCGCAATACTTTTAAAACGCTGTGCCGTCTCTTCGGGAGCATTCCAGTACCCTTTGTAGATGCAGGCACCGCGGTGAATGAGCTCTCCCACCTCTCTCGGCTTACAGGCTTCCCCTTTTTCATTCATGATATAGAGTTCGACATCCGGGATTGCTTTGCCGATGGAGTTGGGCCGTATATGTATCTGCGCGGGGTCAAGATAGGCAGAACGGAATGCCTCGGTCAGTCCATGCATGGAGTAGAATTCGGCATCGGGGAAATGGGTCGTGATATTTTTCATCATCAAAGGCGTGATATTGCCCCCTGAAGAGGTGATAGCCCGCAGGTTGCTGAAGTGTTCAGGCTGGGGGATACGGTGGGGGTCCTCATCGAACATTTGGGTAATATGGATAGGCATCAACGGCAGTACCGTGATCTCCTCATCGATCAGGTGCGTAAAGAAATCCTGCGGCAGTACGAATTTATGGATAGCCAGCGTCGCCTGTTTGTACAGGGTAGCGAATATCTGGTTGAGGCCGTAGTCAAGGTTGAAAGAGAGTATCCCTGAAATGATATCCTCTTTTTCAAGCTTGAGATATTTCGAAACGATCCTCGCCCCGTCCGTCAAAGCGCGGTGGTCTATCACGATCCCTTTTGGATTGCCGCTGGAACCGAAACTGTACGTTATGGAGGCATTGTCATTGCCGATAACATTGGAGGATGTCTGCGGCACATAGCATTTGTAGATCTCTTCGAACGATACATCTCCCTCTTCGCTTGCCTCATAGGAGATGATCTTCCCGGTAAAGTCGATCGCTTTGATATTGCTGATCTTTACCGTATCGGTAATAATACACGCAATCCCGCTGTCTTCGATAATATGTTTGACCTGTTCCGGCTTCAGAAGCCTCGTAATGGGTACAAAGACATACTCTGTCGAGAGTACCGCCAAAATAGCGATGACCTGCTGGCAGCTTTTGTTGGAGTAGATACCGATACGGCTCCCTTTTTTCAGGCCGAGCGTGCTGAGATAGTGGGCGATCTGGTCGACCTTCTCAAGGAGGCCGGCATAGGTGTAGCGTTCGTTCCCGTGTGTCAAGCCGACCTTCTGCGGTGCCTCATATGCTGCGATTTCCAATAAATGACGTATGCTGTTCACTGACATGATTACTCCTTGATACCGTATGTCCATATCTCATAGCTGCTGTCCAGAAGGATCACCGGCGTATGATGGAAATGGAGGATCTTCTTGTAGAAGAAAAGGACGATGTCATCCACCTCTTCCTGCTGCAACACCTTGGTGATCCCCCCTGTCAGGACAATACTGTTGAGGATCTCGAGGTTGAGCTCCACATAGTCGCC